>Ga0154307_1021_pt1 | contig 108238 bp, 80 predicted proteins | sample RifGroA2_FD_105601 | JGI IMG/M metagenome (GOLD analysis project Ga0154307, IMG submission 105601) | Bacteroidetes bacterium GWA2_40_15 | reverse complement strand
GGAGCTGAGTCGTGGGATTCAATAGAAGAATTCGGTAAAGTGCGGATCGATTTTCTGAAAAAGATACTTTATCTGCCCAATGGCATTCCTTCACATGATACAATTAACAGGGTTTTTTCAATGCTTAGGCCCGATAAGTTCGAGGTTATATTTATCAGTTGGGTTAATTCTTTAAGGGACAACAATATTGACAAAGAGGTTATCGCGATTGACGGGAAAACAATTCCCGGCTCAAAAGATAGCTTCCACGAGAAGTCACCCATACATATTATAAGTGCGTGGGCAAATAGCAATCAGCTTGTTCTTGGACAACGTAAAGTTGATGGTAAATCAAATGAAATTACAGCCATACCTGAATTACTTGAAATGATTGCCATAAAAGGAAGCATTGTTACTATTGATGCCATGGGGACACAAAAGAATATAGCAAAAGTCATTATTGACAATCAAGCCAATTACATTCTTGCATTAAAAGGGAATCAAACCTATTTGAAAGAAGATGTTGAAAATCTTTGTAAGCAGATGAAGCCAGACTCGGAGAATGAAATGGTTGAAAAAGGGCATGGTCGAATTGAGACCAGAAACTGTAAGGTTTATAATCAAATCCATCTGCTTGAAGATAAAGAAAAGTGGAGTGATCTCAAATCTGTCATTCAAATCACCTCCGAAAGAGAGATTAACGAAAAGAAAACAACGGAGACAAGACTCTATATCAGTAGCTTAAACGATGAAGCAGAGGCTTTTAATAAATACATACGTATGCACTGGGGTGTTGAAAATAGTCTCCATTGGACCCTCGATATGACTTTCAGAGAAGATGAACAGAGAAAACGTGATAAAAACTCCGCACAAAATTTTGCAATCGTAAGAAAAATAGTCTTGAACCTGCTTAAACAGGAAGACTCAAAAAAGTTGAGTCTTAGAACAAAAAGGCTTAAAGCCGGATGGGATAACAACTTCTTGTTGAAAATCCTAAAAATATGATTGTCGTCAATCAGTAATAAAATCAAATCCGGGTTGGTTAAAGTATAATTGTACGATGGGGAATAATGACTCATAGAACCTGGCTGAAATGAGTTTCACTTAAAAGTAATGATTTAGTGATACAGAGCAGGGAGTATGAGATTCCTCGCTAACGCTCGGAATGACAGGCTTTTATAGGAGTTAAAGGGGGTAGTGATGGAGGCTCGCCCGGGCGAGCCTCCATCACTACCCCCCCGAACTAAAATGAATTGTCATTCCTCATCCCGCACATGCGGGATGAGGAATCTCCCATCGAATAGAAAAATCAAAGAACTTATGTGCATTATACCGGATACCATTAAAATTTAAATGCGTTGACCCTGCCGGTAACAGCTCCGATTTGTTTTGAATGGAATTTATTATACTTTTGCGGGGAATTTTACCGCGGATGTGTCGTAATTGGTAGCCGAGCAAGACTTAGGATCTTGTGTCTTCGTGACGTGGGGGTTCGAGTCCCTTCATCCGCACAATGTGTCAAACCGCCTGCAACCTCTTATAAAGTGCAATTTGGCGGTTTTTTTTAACTATGCAATAAACAAAATTTGAAATGAATATCACCAGAGAAAACATCGACGAGCTGAATGCAGTACTGAAGGTTGAGATCAGCAAACCCGATTATGAAGACAAAGTTGAAACCATCCTTAAAGATTACAGGAAAAAGGCAAATATTAAAGGATTCCGCCCGGGAATGGTCCCTATAGGCCTTGTAAAAAAAATGTATGGCAAGGCTGTTCAGATAGACGAAATAAATAAATTGGTCACTGAAAGCATCCGGAAGTATCTTTCTGATGAAAAAATTGAGATCCTGGGCGATCCCCTCCCAAAACTTGATGAGAATGAAAAAACGGACTTCGATATAGAGTCAGATTTCACCTTCTCATTCGAACTTGGCCTGACTCCTGCTGTGGAACTGAAGCTATCAAAAAAGAATAAGGTAACCCTCCATGAGATCATCATTGATGAAAAAATGAAGAACGATTACCTGAATAACTATACCAGACGTTTTGGTGAACTGAAACAAGCTGATTCAACTGAGGATAAAGATGTCATAAAAGGGAAGATAGAAGCTGTCGACGACGAAGGTAATTCTCTTCCCGGAGGACCGGTAACTGATGAAACTTCATTGGGAATTGACATAATCAAGGATGATGATATCAAAAAGCAATTCATCGGTAAAGCTCTTAATGATACAATCGACTTCGATATCAGGAAAGCATTTCCAAACGATACTGAGATAGCAGGTATCCTGAGGATGAAAAAGGAAGAGATCGAAAATATCAATGGAAATTTCAGGTTTACAATTAACTCAATAAGCCGGTTTTACCCTGCCGAAGTGGGGAAAGAGCTATTCGACAAGATCTACGGCGAGGGAATTGTTGGCAATGAAGAGGAGTTCATGAAAAAACTTGAGGAAGAGATAGCAATGAACCTTAAACGCGAGAGTGATTTCAAACTGATGATGGATATTAAGGCCCTTGCTCTCGAAAAGACAGATCTTCAGCTTCCTGAAGAATTTCTGAAGAAATGGCTTCTGAGAGTTCATGAAAATACAACCCGGGATCAGATCGACACTGAATTCGACAACTTCCGGAAAGATCTTAAATGGCAGCTGATAAGAAACAAGGTTGCCCGCGAGAACGAGGTGAAGATCAGCGAAGAAGAACTCCTTAAAGAGGCTGAGAACATTACAAGGTATCAGTTTCAGCAGTATGGATTGTTTTATGTCACCGATGAACATATAACCAACTATGCAAAAGAGACCCTTAAAAGAGAAGAAGATGCAAAGAGAATCGCAGATAAGATCCTCGAAGAAAAGGTAATTCTGCTGATGAAGGACCTTCCAAAAATTGAAAATAAAAGCGTAACTGTTGATGAATTCAATAAGCTTTTTGAATAATAATCAACACATTGCACAATAAAAAGTTATTTTTTTATTATCTTTACCGGCTAATTTAATACAGAAAAACCATGAATCTGCTTGATGATTTCGGGAAATTTGCAAAAGACAAACGCGGAGTCAGCAGCCTCAGCCTGCATAAGTACAACTCCATATACGGTAGTTACATATCCCCCACAATTATAGAGGAAAGACAACTGAACATAGCATCAATGGATGTCTTTTCGCGGCTTATGATGGACAGGATAATTTTCCTCGGACTTCCGATTGATGACTATGTTGCCAATATCATACAGGCACAGCTGCTTTACCTCGATTCAGCTGATCCCGGAAAAGATATCCAGATATATTTCAACACTCCCGGAGGTTCGGTAAATGCCGGTCTCGGCATCTACGATACTATGCAGTACATATCTGCTGAAATAGCAACTATCTGCACCGGAATGGCAGCCTCCATGGGGGCAGTCCTTCTTACCGCAGGAAAGAAAGGCAAGAGATCAGCTCTGAAACACTCAAGAATAATGATCCACCAGCCTATGGGAGGTGTCGAAGGTCCGGCATCAGATATCGAGATCACAGTACGCGAGATCGTAAAACTGAAAAAGGAACTTTATGAGATCATAGCCCTCCACTCCGGAAACACCTTTGAAAAAGTTGAAAAAGACTCTGACAGGGACTACTGGATGACATCGCAGGAAGCCAAGGATTATGGAATGATTGACGAAATACTCCAGAAGACTCAAAAATAAGTATCTATGGATAAATGCTCATTCTGTGGCAGGACCAAGAAAGAGGCCAATATTCTGATAGCTGGTCTCGAAGGGCATATCTGTGACCACTGCATCGAGCAGGCTCACAGCATAATGAACGAAGAGCTGGCAACCAAGAAGAATGTTGCTCTTGATGCAATTAACCTGCTTAAACCGGCCGAAATAAAGAACTTCCTCGACCAGTATGTTATTGGCCAGGATATGGCAAAGAAGATCATCTCGGTAGCTGTGTACAATCACTATAAAAGGCTGATGCAAAAACCTGATACTGATGATATAGAGATTGAAAAATCAAATATTATCCTTGCCGGTGAGACAGGTACAGGAAAGACACTTCTTGCAAGGACAGTTGCTAAAATGCTGCATGTCCCTTTCACAATTGTTGATGCCACAGTACTTACTGAAGCAGGCTACGTTGGCGAAGATATCGAAAGCCTCCTCACCCGGCTTCTGCAGAATGCTGATTATGATGTTAAGGCTGCCGAAAAAGGGATTGTTTTTATTGATGAGATCGATAAGATCGCCCGCAAAGGAGATAATCCATCCATCACCCGCGATGTTTCAGGCGAAGGTGTACAGCAGGGACTTCTCAAACTGCTTGAGGGCTCAATCGTAAATGTTCCTCCTCAGGGCGGACGTAAACATCCGGAACAGAAAATGATCCCGGTAGATACAAAAAACATACTGTTCATTTGTGGCGGAGCTTTTGAGGGTATTGAGAAGAAAATAGCACAACGCCTTAATACTCAGATAGTTGGATTCGGAGCATCCAAAATCAGAGATAAGGTAAATAAGGATAATCTGCTGCAATATATTGCCCCACAGGATCTGAGGTCATACGGGCTGATACCTGAAATAATAGGAAGGCTTCCTGTACTGACACACCTCGAACCGCTCGACAGGAAGGCACTCAGAGCGATCCTTACAGAACCGAAGAATGCACTTGTAAAACAATATATCAAGCTGTTCAAAATGGACAATATCAAGCTCTCCTTTGACGAAGAAGTACTTGATTATATTGTTGATAAAGCTATTGAATTCAAACTTGGCGCACGCGGGCTGAGATCTATCTGCGAAACGATAATGCTCGATGCCATGTTCGAAATGCCTTCTGATCAGGCAGGTGAAATTGAGATAACCACCGAGTATGCATCACATAAGCTGCAGCGGATCAACCTTAAAATTCTAAAGGCATCATAAAACAAAGGGGCATCCTGTTGAATGCCCCTGACTGTAATATCTGTTATAATATTCAGTTCTGAAACATACGGTGCCTGTTCCTCAGAGTTATCTCTCTCGACTCATCGCCACGAGTAATGACAGCCTTTGCATCACAATCGCCAGTTCCGAAATCGAGCATGACCGGTGCAGCATCTCCCCTCTCTATCTTCACAACTCCGCTTACAATAAACCTGCATGCTCTTGTCCAGTGCAGTGCTGTAATAATTGTATTGGTATAAGCCATTCCGTTAATATCTGTGCCTGTTACTGTACCTGTTACGAGGCATTCATCATCCCAGATATTCCTGGTCAGAAGACCAGCAATCCATTCCCTCTGGTGGTTTACAGATCGTTCTATTGTCTTGCCATCAGGTAAGGTAAGTCTTCCATCTGTCAGTTTAACCAGGACAACCAGGTGCTGGTCCGTATTAAAACCAACAGTTTCAAGAACTTTTGTACCCTCTACTTTAATATCATTGAAGTAGTAATCAACAAAAGTTACTGTTCTCTTTGCCCCTTCCTGCATTCTCGGAGCAGTTACCTCTATAACAATCTTACCTTTTCTTACATTATCATTGAGCCCTTCGCAACCGGTACCGTAATCAACAGTGATTGTCTTCGGCCATAATGCAGGACCAGGACGTGAAACGGTAATTGTCGGGCAGGAATCAACCACAACCTCCGTTCCTGACTTTGATTCTTCCCCCTTGGTCATACCTTCTGCAATGATTGAAGCATTGTCAGCAGTGCTGAATACATCCTCAAAGATTGCCTCTGTAAAAGCATCATCATCAGCTAGGTTAACGCTCTCATCATCCAGCAGAGATGTATCTTTCTGGCAAGAAAACAGTGATACAATCATCGCTGCAGCTATTAATGTAATAATCCGTGTTTTCATAAATCTTCTTTTTTTAGGTTAATGTGTTTTCTTTATATCTTTTAGATTAGGAAGAAATGAAAAGGTTTAATCCCGAAAAAAATAATTCTTCATTATAATATGTAAATGGCTGTCAATCTGACGAAGGGACATACCATGGCGTGGCCAATACTATTTCCTCTTATATATTATATAGGTATAGGGTATGGTGTTGGTATCGCTGACCGGGAAATGTTCTTCTTCTGTAATCTTCCATATTGCCCGATCAATCTCCGGAAAGTAGATATCGGCAGGAGCCTTCATGTGTACGTGTGTTATATAAAGCCTGTCAGCTTTCGGAATAAACTGCCTGTAAATACTTCCTCCTCCTATCACAAAGGCTTCCTCTTCTTTTGAGCACATGGTTAATGCCTCATCAATGGAATAAACTGTTTCAGAGCCATCAATGATCTCAAAAGGGATATCGGTTAACACAATATTCCTTCTTTCCGGCAAAGGTCTTTTTGGAAGTGAATACCAGGTTTTCTTGCCCATTATCACAGTTTTACCTGTTGTAAGACGTTTGAATCTTTTAAGATCTTCAGAGATATGCCATAAAAGCTCATTATCCTTACCGATTCCCCAATCATCCGAAACTGCAACAATAATTGATATCATATTCTATTTTTCTCTGTGTTTTAACCCACCCCTAACCCCTCCAGGGAGGGGAACTTATGCTTCCCAGTCGCCTGATGTCTGTTGCCTTTAGCCTGTCTCTTTTAGACAGATATTTCTCCTTTAATATGAGGATGCGCAACATAATCGGTAAGGGTAAAATCCTCATACCTGAAACCAGGAATATCAGTAACTGAAGGATTGATTGTCATCTGAGGCAGCTTGTATGGTTCCCGCGTAAGCTGAAGCTTCACATGCTCCAGGTGGTTAAGATATATGTGTGCATCGCCAAGTGTATGGATAAAATCGCCTGGCTTCAACCCCGTTACCTGCGCAACCATCAAAGTCAGTAATGCATAGGATGCAATATTAAAAGGTACACCTAAAAAAATATCTGCGCTTCGCTGGTATAACTGGCATGATAACTTTCCATCCGCAACATAAAACTGAAAGAGAATATGACAAGGAGGCAGAGCCATTTTTTCAAGCTCCCCGACATTCCATGCATTAACTATATGCCTGCGTGAATCAGGCGACCTTCGTATTGACTCAATTACATTCGCCAACTGATCTATCTTCCGGCCATTATCAGCAGGCCATGAACGCCACTGATAACCGTAAACCGGTCCCAGGTTTCCATCCTTATCAGCCCATTCATTCCATATTCTTACTCCGTTATCATTGAGATACCTTGTATTTGTATCACCCGAGATAAACCACAACAGCTCATGAATAATGGATCTCAGGTGAAGTTTCTTGGTTGTCATTACAGGAAAACCATCCTCAAGATTGAACCTCATCTGGTAACCAAAAATGCTTACTGTGCCTGTACCTGTCCGGTCGGTCTTTTGAGTGCCGTTTACCAGCACATGATCAAGCAGATTAAGATATTGCTTCATTAACTTCCTGAAGAATTATTGTACCTGAGTTAGTCTTGCAGCATATCCGCCACCCGGAGCCAGCTGAATTTTCATTTTTTCACCCGATCTGACATTAATAATAAGATGCTTATAATCACCTGTATATCTGTCCGCATTTACGCCATCCTGGAAAATATCCATTTTATACTCTCCTGCCGGGAGAAATGAGAGATCAAGAATCAGTTCACGGCTTTTCCAGTCAGTAAGAGCTCCTACAAACCATTCCTCTCCCGAACGTCGTGCAAGCAGTAAATAATCTCCGACCTTTGCATCAAGTACCTTAATATCATCCCAGACCACAGGGATCTTAACAATAAAACCGGTTGTTTCAGGCTCTCTGATATAGTTTGAAGGACTATCAGAAAGCATCTGAAGAGGACTTTCATAAATAATGTACAATGCTACCTGGTGGACTCTTGTTCCCTGGCTCTCTGGCCTGGTAAACTGAGGAGTGAAGTTGGCACTGTCCATATTGATCATTGCGCCAGGTGTATAATCCATTGGTCCGGCAACCATCCTTGTAAAAGGAAGAGTTACATCATGCTCGGGGTTTATGTCTTTGCTCCACTTGTTGTTTTCCATCCCTTTAACCCCTTCGCGGGTGAGTGCATTCGGCCATGTACGGCCTATGCCATCAGGCTTATAGGCCCCGTGGAAATCAATAAGCATATGGTGTTCAGCTGTCTTTTTAATTGCTTCATGATAGAAGTTGACAATCTTCTGATCATCCCTCTGCATGAAATCGGCCTTTATTCCTTTTACTCCCCACTTTTCCCATAGCGGCAGGGCTTCATCAATCTTATCCCATAAAGTGTTCCACACAACCCAGAGTATCACTCCCACATTTTTACTTTCAGCATATCTGCAAAGCTCCTGTATATCTATGCCGGGGGCCTGCTCCATAACATCGCCGAGCTTATACCAGCCCTCATCAAGAATAATATATTCTATGCCATTTGAAGAAGCAAAATCAATATAATACTTATAAGTATCATTGTTTATCCCGGCCCTGAAATCAACACCATAAATATTGTTTGCATTCCACCAGTCCCATGCCACCTGACCTGGCTTAATCCATTTTGTATCTTCAATCTTATTCGGTTGTGCCAGTTTGAATACGAGTTCGCTTTCAACAAGTTTTGCATCATTTGATGCGATAACAAATACCCTCCAGGGGAATGTTCTTGCACCACTCGTTTTTGCAATATAATCTTTAGTACTGGAAATGAACAGGTTGCGATCTTCTTTAAGCACTTCTTTATCAGGATATTGAGGCCATACACAGGTGAACTTTCCATTTCCTGCTCCCCGCAACCACATTCCTGGGTAGTCTTCAATATCAGATTCTGTGATCAGAATATTGGTACCGCTTACCTGGAACAGGACAGGAAGGCTGGCAAGATGGGTGTTATTCAAGGTATCAACAGAAGACGGGATGAATACCCTTTCATTATGCGACATAAAACTCTCCTCAAGAGGATACCACGATTTTGATCCTGCTGGAAATCCGATCTCAGATATCTCCTTTACAACAGTTATTTCTCCTTGCATTGAAGATTTAAACCTGTATGCCATGCCATCGTCATATACCCTGAATTCAACCGCAGAACCTGATGTAAAAGTCATTTCCAGTTTATTATATTCGCTGATCACCTCAGATCTCTTGGTTGGCACAACAGGAATAATGGTCTCCTTCTCCCTGTCAAGCGATGATTTCCTGATCCTGTCCTTTTCAAGTGGGATCCTGCTGCCTGCAAGCTCCATTGAAGAGGCTGATGATCTCATAATTTCTTTTCCCTCATAAGTTACATACCATTTTAATTCAGCCTCTTTTGTTACAACCACAGAGATACTGCCATCGGGAGAGGTTACTTTATAATCTTTTGCCATGGATGACAAAACAAGGCATAAGAACAGTGCAGACAGGAAATTCTTTTTATTCATAACTACATTCTTGATTTTGTAAAACTGAACACGGGTCAGGGCATAATCATTTCTTTCTTTTTCTTTTCTCAATCTCATCCCTTACTGCTGCTGCCTTCTCGTAGTCTTCGGTTCTGACGGCATCATCGATCATCTTATAGAGCTCCTCATCGGGAAATGAATCATATTTTGATGTTTCAGGCTCCAGAATGCTGTCGACAGAGCTACCGGCTGATGTATCTGTATTCTCAGGATTAATTGTAATTCCGGCCTTCTCCAGTATCTCTTCGGTAATGAAAATGGGGCAGCCGAATCTCAGGGCCAGTGCTACTGCATCAGACGTCCTGCTGTCAATAGATATCTCTTTCTCCCCGTTATTACATATTAGCTTGGAGAAGAAAACTCCCTCTTCAAGCTTATATATAAACACTTCCAGTATGGATATCCTGAATTCATCGGCAAACATCCTGAACAGGTCATGAGTAAGAGGACGAGGAGGATTGAGGTTCTCCAGCTTAATGACAATTGCCTGCGCCTCAAATCCCCCTATTATTATCGGAATTCTTCTGTCGCCTTTCTCCTCATTCAGTATAAGGGCATATGCTCCCGATTGTGTCTGACTATAGGAAATTCCTGTCACTTTAAGCTTAACTCTCTTCATGTCAATTATTTATGCATAAAATAATTACTATGCATAGTATTTAAGACAAATATAAAGATAATAGAAGTAACACTGCAGTTAACAATTCCTTTTTTATTAACACCAGAATAAGATGAAGTTGAGAATTATATCAATTTACAATAAATCATTTTCTGTTGATTAAGCACTATAATAAAGCACCATAAACAGTAAATAATCAGCTGCCTGGTTTGTAATTTACTTAATTTGTATATCTTTGCAGTCCGAATTTGAATAAATCCGCCAGGGGCAATTGAAGTTATATTATCAGAAGATGATATACGCCTCACGGAGTAACATAAAACAGATAAATAATGTACGCAATCGTAGAAATTGCAGGCCAGCAGTTTAAAGTAGAGGAAGGTAAAAAGATTTTTGTCCACCGCCTGGAGGCAGAAGAAGGAGCAAATTTAGAATTTGATAAAGTACTTCTTATTGAGGATAATGGAAAAATAACTATCGGAGAACCGGTGATCAGTGATTTTGTGGTTGATGGCGTTGTACTTGACCATATGAGAGGTGATAAAGTAATTGTTTTCAAGAAGAAGAGAAAAAAAGGTTACAGGATTAAAAACGGCCATCGCCAGAACTTTTCACAGGTTGAAATAGTAAGTATTGGCCCGAAAGGAGCTCCAAAAAAAGCAGTTAAAAAAGCTGAGCCCAAAATAAAAGAGGCCAGGGTTACAGAAGAATCAGTGAAGGTAAAAAAAGCTCCTGCTAAAAAAACTGCAGCCAAAAAAGAAGAAGCACCGGCTAAGAAGAGTACTGAGAAGAAACCAGCTGAGAAAAAACCTGCTTCAAAAAAACCTTCAACAAAGAAACCGGCTAAAGGAAAAAAATAATCAATAGTTAATAGTACAAGCATCTTAAAAATATATAATTATGGCACACAAGAAAGGGGCAGGCAGCTCACGTAACGGACGCGACTCACAGAGCAAAAGGCTTGGGGTGAAGCTCTTCGGAGGCCAGGCAGCTAAAGCAGGCAGTATAATTGTTCGCCAGAGGGGAACAAAACATAATGCCGGACTTAATGTCGGCCTTGGTAAGGACCATACTCTTTTTGCACTTATCGACGGAGAAATTGAGTTCAAAAGAAAGAAAGATAATAAGACTTATGTATCGGTAAAACCGGTTACAGAATAGCATATTACCTCTTAAGGCACTGACTCCCGAAATTCTTTTCTGCATCCGGAAAGCATTATCGGGAGTTTTTCATAATTTTGCGGCAGGCTTACGTAAGCCTGCATTTTTTTTAATACCTGCCCGAATATGTTAACAATTAATCAGATCCGCGAAAACAAAAATTTTGTAATTGAAAGGCTTAAGGTTAAAAACTTTAAAGCCGACGAAATAATAGGTAAAATCCTCCTGCTTGACTCTTCACGACGCGAGATACAGACAAAAACCGACTCCAGGCAGAATGAGATGAACATCATCTCAAAAGAGATCGGGGAGTTGATGAAATATGGGAAGAGAGAAGAGGCTGAAGCAGCCAGGCAAAAGACATACTCTCTTAAAGAAGAGATTAAAGTCCTTTCTGATAAGATTATTCCGATTGAAAATGAACTTAAGAATGAGATTATCAAACTGCCAAACCTGCCGCATAAATCTGTTCCACATGGAAAAAGTGCTGAAGAAAATGTTACAGTACTACAGGGCGGTATTATGCCTGAGATTTCCGATAAAGCCCTGCCTCACTGGGACCTGATAAAGAAATATGATATCATTGATTTTGATCTCGGGATAAAACTCACCGGTGCAGGTTTCCCTGTTTATCTGGGTAAAGGTGCGAAACTGCAAAGGGCTCTTATCAGTTTTTTCCTCGATGAAGGTGTAAAGGCAGGCTACAGGGAAGTTATACCTCCTATCATGGTTAATGAGGACTCGGGATTCGGAACCGGTCAGCTGCCTGATAAAGAGGGGCAAATGTACCATGCAACTCTCGATAATTTTTATCTCATTCCAACTGCCGAGGTGCCGGTTACAAATATCTACAGGGACGTGATCATGAATGCTGAGGTACTTCCGGTTAAAAACATTGCATATACACCATGCTTCAGAAGGGAGGCGGGTTCGTGGGGTGCTCATGTACGCGGACTCAACCGTCTCCATCAGTTTGATAAGGTTGAAATAGTACAGATAGCCCATCCCGACTTTTCATATGAGTCGCTCAATGATATGGTAAATCATGTTGAAAGCCTTGTCGCCCGCCTCGATCTTCCATATCGTATCATCAGGCTGTGTGGAGGTGATATGTCATTCACTTCTGCCCTTACATACGATTTTGAAGTATGGGCGGCAGCCCAGAAACGGTGGCTTGAGGTTAGTTCCGTCTCAAACTTCGAATCATTTCAGGCTAACAGGCTGAAATGCAGGTTTAAGGAAAAAGGTGATAAACAGACAAAGCTCGTACACACTTTAAACGGAAGCGCCCTGGCATTGCCCAGGATAGTTGCAGCTATACTCGAGAACAACCAGACAGAGGAAGGTATTAAAGTGCCCAAAGTACTGGTACCATATACCGGGTTTGATATGATCAATTAGTTTCCGGATTTTTGCCCCCCTGCCGCATAGCCGTCAGCTTAAGATTGTTGTTTGCAAAAGGAATGTGTAAAAAGTTTCCCCTCCTTTTGAAGGAGGGGTGGCCGGGATGGTTGATTATCTGATGTTTACAATGCTTTTCCCCGGCCGGGGTGGTTGATTTATTTACTTGACAGAGCACCATTTATCGACTGAAATAAACTATAATTTAAGGATTAAAATAATTACAAGTGAGCTTTGGATTCATGATATTATGGTTTGAAAACAAATTTGTGTTAAGGAATCTTGATTATTTGAAAAGTCAAATAAGGATAGTCTTAAATTAAAAGAAATGAATCGATTTGATAGACTAATCAACCACCCCGGCCGCAAACTAACTTTGCAATGCATTGACTATATTTGTATTGCGGCCACCCCTCCTTCAAAAGGAGGGGAAACTTATTCTGATCTACGGATTTTTAATCCCAAACTTAAGTTGACGGCTAAGCCCACTACCCCCATGAAGTGAGGACAATAATATGAATAAAACCAAATTATCATATATCTACGCCGGACTGGCTGTGTTCTTCTGGGCAACGGTTCCAACAGCCTTTAAGATAAGTCTTGGAGAGCTCAATATCCTGACAATGCTGACCATTGCATCGATAACATCTGCATTGGTACTGATGGCAGTAGTAATAGTGCAGAAAAAAACAGGACTCCTGAAACTATCCAGCGGCAGGGAATTACTGAACTCAGCAATTCTGGGATTTATAAATCCATTCATCTATTACCTCATTCTTCTCAAGGCATACTCTCTCCTGCCAGGCCAGGTAGCCCAGCCTTTGAATATGATCTGGCCCATTATACTCGTATTTCTATCTGTTCCGTTGCTCGGACAGAAAATCCAGAGAAAAAGTTTTGTCGCTTTAATTATCAGTTTCATTGGCGTATATGTGATCTCCTCACAGGGAAGGTTATTACATCCGGGCAATGCAAATCTTACCGGAGTACTTTTAGCTTCAGGCAGTTCAGTTTTCTGGGCATTCTATTTCATTCTCAATGTCAGGGATAAAAGAGATGAAGCGGTAAAACTTCTTCTCAATTTTCTGTTCGGATCAGCCTATCTTGTCATCGCAATGATATTAACCGGAAAATGGCACGAAGCTATTGGGCTAAAGGGAATTATCGCAGCTGTTTATATTGGTGTGTTTGAAATGGGCATTACATTCCTTTTTTGGCTTAAAGCTCTGAAAATGGCTAAAACAACAGATAAGGTCAGCAATCTTGTCTACCTGGCTCCGTTCTTCTCCCTTGTATTTCTTCACTTTATAATTCACGAACCTATCTGGTTTACAACGCCGATAGGCTTATTCCTTATAATTGCAGGAATTTTTGTACAGAGCTATAAAACAAAGCATGCCCTTTAATCGTTATATTTGCAACTTATTGTGAAATATATACACAAACGAAATAAATGAAAAGGTTTATTATTTTTCTGCTTGCATTATCACTTATCGCTTTTTCATCATGTGAGAAGAAAGAAGACCCTTCTGATACGAAGGTTCCGACTGATGATGAAATAGCAAGGGATGAACTTTATAATATAATGCAATCCTATTATTTATGGGACAAGCTTATGCCTGTAGTTACCAAGGAAAACTACCATGGACCTTATGAACTTCTCGAGGCAATGAGGTATAAAAAGCTCGACAGATGGAGCTATGTTCAGGATTATGATGATTACCTGGCGCAAAGTCAGGCCATATTCGTAGGACATGGTATAAGGATCGGCCTTGACGGGACAAATAAAACCAGAATTGCACAGATCTACAACAACTCTCCAATGTATCCATTTGGAGTCAGAAGAGGATGGATCATTAAAAAACTGAATGGTACTGATCTTGCTCCTATATTTCTTGCCGGAGACGGGGTAGCTTACAGGGATCTGATAGGACCATCCCAGGCTGGAGTAACCAATACATTCCTTTTTGTAACACCTGAAGGAAAAGACTCAATAATAACAACGACAAAATCAACCTTCACACTCAATACTGTGCTCCACTTTGATACCCTTGTACTTAAAACCGGAGTAACTGGTCACCTGGTTTTTGAACAGTTCGTTGAGCCATCCAATGCAGAACTTCAGACTGCTTTTGCTTTTTTCAAACAGAATAATATCAACAATATCATTGTTGATCTGCGTTATAACGGAGGAGGAGATATTTCTGTGCTACAGAAACTTGCTGCCTATATAGCAGGATCTTCCTATTTTGAAAAACCATTTCTGAACTTCAAGCATAATGAACAGCAGGCAGCAAGAAATAAAACGTATAATTACAGTACTGTAACTGCTCCAGTATCCGTTCCCAAAATGATTGCAATTACCACAAGGGCAACAGGATCAGCAAGTGAGGATCTTATCAACGGACTTAAACCAGTCATGGAAGTCAGGACCATAGGTGACACTACTAACGGCAAGCCTGTGGGGATGTATGGTTTTAAACACAAAACAGCATATATGTTCTGGCCAATTTCATTTGAACTTGAAAATACACTTGGAGAAGGTGAATTCTATGACGGATTCTTCCCTGAAAAGTATGTGCCTGATGATATTACCCATGACTGGGGCAACAGGAATGAGGCCTGCCTGAAAGAAGCAATATATTATCTCGAAAACGGATCAGTGTCGGCAAAAGGTATTTATAACTATCAGCGTTCAGTTCAGTTTACAGAAAGCCCTGCAGTGATAAGCAACGCGTATCTAATTGAAGAATAAATAACTAAACTCGTACTTGTTGAAGGCAGAACCTAAAGAAAGGATAATCCTGGGTATTGATCCGGGGACCAGTATAACAGGTTACGGAGTGATAAAAACTGTTGGCAACATCCCTGAACTTATCACAATAGGATCAATTGATCTTTCAAAATATGATGACCATTACCTTAAGCTGAAACACATTTTCGAAAGAACTGCAGGGATAATCGATGAATACCATCCCGATGAGCTGGCAATTGAAGCTCCTTTTTATGGCAAGAATGTTCAATCGATGCTCAAGCTGGGGAGAGCCCAGGGTGCTGCTATTGCTGCAGCCCTGTCACGTTCGATGCCGATTTTTGAGTATGCTCCCAGGAAAATAAAGATGTCGATAACGGGTCAGGGTGCTGCCTCCAAAGAACAGGTGGCTGCCATGCTCATGAATATTCTGAAATTCAAGCTCACTGACATTAAGCTGGATGCGACAGACGGCCTTGCAGCAGCATTATGTCACTTTTACCAGACTAATAATCCTGCACACGAAAAAGGTTACAACAGCTGGAAGGATTTTATGAATAAGAATCCCCGAAGAGTAAAAAAATAAATTATTGTTAAGCTGGTGCAAATGCAATTGCCACTACGCTTACTTTCACTTCTTCTGTCTTAAGCAGTTCATTTACGCATGATTCCATTGTGGATCCTGTGGTTATAACATCATCTACCAGTAATATATGCCTGCCCCCTAAAGAATCAGGATCAGTGACCCTGAATATCCCTTCAACATTAACCCACCTGTCGTATCTCGAGCGCTTTGTCTGTGTTGAAGAAGCCTGTACTCTTTCAAATGAGGTAGTGTTTACAGGCAGCCCGGTTGCATCGGCAAGCCCCGATGATATTACCTTGCACTGATTAAAGCCCCTGGCCCTTTCCTTTGCCGGATGAAGAGGCACTGGTATTATTATGTCAATATTATCAGTAAAACCTGATGATTTCAACGTTAATCCGTAAATTTTTCCCAGTTCAAAGCCAATCTCTCTTATCCCTTTATATTTTAAATTATGTATAAGATTCCTTATCCTGCTCCCCTTATTATAATATGAGAATGCAGCAGCAGACTCAATCAGACATCTTCCCCAGAATAGCTGTGCGACGGGATTTTCCTTTTGAATGTGATAATTGGTCCTTGGAATAACCACGTAACATTCAGTACATATAAGGTTCTCATTCCGGAGCAGATGATTGCCACAGCCATAGCAAATGCGTGGAAATAGGAGACTGAGGAAGTCATCCCACAAATCATACAGGTAATTCATGCAGCGGGCATTATTACCCTAAAGATAATAATTATAAGATCACGTACTTGCTGATATTTGCAGCAATCTCCCTAAACTCCTCCGGAGTAAATTTCAGCTTGGGATTTTTAAAATTGACATCCTCCATGCTATCCATAGGTATCAGGTGGATGTGAGCATGGGGCACTTCAAGTCCCAGAACTGCAACACCAATCCGGTTGCACGGATAAGCAATCCTGATAGCAGCAGCCACTTTTTTTGAGAAAAGCATTATTCCTGTAAGATCATCGTCCTCCAGGTCAAACAGATAATCTGTCTCTCTTTTAGGTACTACAAGAGTATGTCCTGCCTTTAACGGATTAATGTCGAGAAAGGCAAAAAAATTGTCATCCTCAGCTATCTTATAGCATGGGATGTCACCATTTATTATGCGGGTGAATATAGTTGCCATCGCAATCTATAATGATATTTCAACTATCTCGAATGGAATTACGCCTGAGGGAACTTTTATCTGTACAACATCACCTACCTTCTTCCCTAACAGCCCCTGCGCAATGGGAGAGCTGACTGCAATTTTTCCGAGTTTGAAATTTGCTTCACTTTCAGGAACCAGCTGATACTCCATAACGCTGTTATTGGATCTGTTCCTGATCTTTACCCTGTTCAGTATCTGTACCGAGGAGGTATTAATCCTGGTTTCATCAATAATCCGTGAACGGGCAACTATATCTTCCAGCTTGTTAATCTTCATTTCAAGCATTCCCTGTGCCTCTTTCGCAGCAGCATACTCGGCATTTTCAGAAAGATCACCCTTATCTCTGGCATCTGCAATCTGCCTTGAGATCATTGGTCGTTCAACACCTCTCAGATGTTCAAGCTCTTCTTTGAGCTTCTGAAGACCATCCTCTGTCACATAAATAATCTCTGACATTTTTCTCTCTTATAGTTAAAAAATAAGAAGAATTCCGGCTTTGCCGGAACTCTTCAGAACAAATATATAAAATAATTTTGTTATTTACAAATAAAAATGCTGTTATAAAGTGTTTTACAGCTGATTAAACCCGGAAAATCAGTTTACCTGTATTTTTTTGCTCCTTTTCTGGTTATTGACTTGTTATTCTTCTTCTTTGCCTTATCGCGGGCAGCAGCATCTTTTTTGTTCAGCTTCATACGGGCCTGTACTTCAGGCGACTGGATCTCGTATGATCTCTTTTGTGCTTCTTTGCTGCCATCCTTGATTGCTGCTTTCTTTTTTTTCTCTCTGGCATCCTGTTTCCTCTGGGCTTTTTTTGCCTTCCTTGGTTGCATCAAGGTCATTTCTGAAGAGATACCTGCTACTGAATATCCTGTCTCAGCAGCTGCGGTACTTAATATTAGTGACAATATAATTATCAGAAAATTCCTGAAAGCTAAAGTTTTCATCTGAACCTATTGAAATAAATACCTTCCATTAACGTTTGCTTTACGGACCTATTGTTAATTTTGTGTTGTTAAAATATTTATTGTGACATCATTTTCAAAAATAACTTTTTTTTTAATTGCACTATCTTTTGTTTGGTCTTTAAGTTCCTGTAAGAAGAGCAAAAATGATGTCATTCCCGATGTTTACGTCGACTTTACCCTTGACCTGGCTGATCCTGAATTTATTAATCTGAATGCTGTCGGAGGAACCATAACGGTTGATGAACGAACAAATAATTATGGTTACCGTTCTGCAGGATTTTCAGGAAACGGGATAATAGTCCACGCCGGAGTTGAAGAGTTTTTCGCCTACGACAGGACATGCCCCCACGATTATGCTGCTGATGGTTCGGCGCCAAGAATTGATGTTGACAACTCAAACACACTCTATGCTGTTTGTCCTGTATGCAAGACAAAATACGGCCTTCCGGTAAATGGCACACCGACTGAAGGGATTGGAAGGTATCCTCTTAAAAACTACAAGACAAGTTTTGATGGAAGACGTGTAAGAGTCTGGAATAACTTTTAAGAAAAAAGAGGGTGTCTCAAAAGTCTGTTTTCTTAAATATTTCTAATACCTGTAATGGTCAGGCTTATACGGACCTGCAACAGGAACACTTATATATTCAGCCTGATCCTTTGTGAGCCTGGTAAGATTAACACCAAGCTGTTCGAGGTGCAGACGGGCAACCTCTTCATCCAGTTCTTTAGATAACCTGTAAACTCCGATCTTGTAGTTTTTCTGCCACAGGTCAATCTGGGCAAGTGTCTGATTGCTGAATGAGTTGCTCATTACAAAGGATGGATGGCCTGTAGCGCATCCAAGGTTTACCAGCCTTCCCTCTGCCAGCATAAAAATTGAATGTCCATCGGGAAAAACATACTTATCAACCTGCGGCTTAATATTTATCTTCTTTACACCTTTCAGATCATTAAGATTGTCTACCTGTATCTCATTATCGAAATGACCGATATTACATACAATTGCCTGATCTTTCATTTTCTTCATATGCTCAACGGTAATCACATCCCTGTTACCGGTTGCAGTTACATAAATATTACCTTCATAAAGAGTCTCTTCAACCGTCTTCACTTCAAATCCTTCCATAGCAGCCTGAAGTGCGCATATAGGATCGATTTCCGTAACAATAACCCTTGCTCCGTAAGACTTCATTGACCTTGCACAGCCTTTTCCAACATCGCCATAACCGCATACAACAACTACTTTCCCGGCTATCATAACATCAGTTGCTCTTTTAATACCATCAGCAAGCGATTCACGGCATCCGTAAAGATTGTCGAACTTTGATTTTGTTACAGAATCATTTACATTTATCGCAGGTACAAGTAATTCTCCATTCTCCATCATCTGGTAAAGGCGGTGCACTCCTGTTGTTGTCTCTTCCGATATACCTTTAAGGTCGGTTACTGCCCGGTGCCATCTATGAGGATCTTTTGTGAGAATATCTTTCAGTGTCGAAAGGATGATAGCTTCTTCCCTTGAATCGGGTTTTTTGTCAAGTAATTCAGGGTTTTTCTCAGCCCTGTAGCCAAGATGCACCATCAGTGAAGCATCTCCTCCATCATCAACAATAAGATGAGGACCTTTACCTTCCGGAAATGCAAGAGCCTGATCGGTACACCACCAGTACTCTTCAAGTGTTTCACCCTTCCACGCAAATACCGGAATTCCCGCTGCAGCTATTGCAGCAGCAGCATGATCCTGGGTTGAAAATATATTACAGCTTGCCCAGCGTACATCGGCGCCAAGTTCTGCAAGAGTCTCGATTAATACCGCCGTCTGAACTGTCATGTGCAAAGAACCGGTTACACGTGCCCCTTTCAGCGGCTTCTCAGATGAATATTTCTTTCTTATTGCCAGCAATCCCGGCATTTCTTTTTCAGCTATTTCAATCTCTTTACGTCCGAATTCCGCCAGGGAGATATCTTTGACCCGGTAACGCATTGTATCAATTGTTACATTCATAAAATTAATTTTAAAGTCTGCAAAGATAATAAAAAGTAATGTATTCAGGTAAATAGTTTCAGAGTATCTTCTTTGTCTCTTGACATCTGAAAGGCAAGTTGTTCAACATTGTCAAACTTAAATTCATCTCTCAGCCTCTTCCGAAAGATAACAGTTAAATTGTTGCCGTAAATATCTCTGTCAAAGTTCAGAATATTAACTTCAATACTCCGTATTCCATTCTCTTTGTTGATTGTAGGATTAGTCCCTATGCTAAGCATCCCCGGATAGGATCCATCATCTGTTATCACCTCTACGGCATAAACTCCGTTACCGGGAATCAGCTTATGGATTTCAGGCCTGATATTCGCTGTAGGAAATCCGATGGAACGTCCGATTTTTTTCCCTTCCACTATTGTCCCGGTAAGTGAATACTCATATCCCAGCAGTTTGTTGGCATTATCGAGTCGGCCGCTAAGCAGTGCGTCCCTTATTAATGAGGAGCTTATTGTCCCCCCTTCGGTTTGCAAACCCTGTACTTTTTCAAGTCTGAAATCGTGTAAGCCGGAACATTGCCTTATTGTGTCAAAATCGCCTTCTCCGTTTCTTCCGAAGTGATGATCATGCCCTACAATAAGATATTTTGTACCAATCCTGTCTGCAAGTATATCCTTTACAAAATCACATGCATGCATCCTGCTGAATTCCCTGCTGAAATCAATAATTACAAGATGATCAATACCTGCTTTTTCAAGGAGGTCTTTTTTCTCATCGGGGGTTGTCAGAAAAGTCAGATTCAGATGATCCCTTTCAAGAACAAGCCGCGGATGGGGTGAAAATGTAATTACAACAGACTCTCCACCGGTCTCTTTTGCTCTTTTTATGAGACAATCGATCAGCACCATGTGCCCACGGTGAACTCCGTCAAAAATGCCAAGAGTCACTACCGGGGAAACAATTACCAGATCCTCATAACCATAATGAATAACCATAACCGGGTATTATAACCGCAAAAATAGCAAACCCCGACTAATAGAAACAACAAAATGATTTTGTTTTTGTACTTTTATAGTAAATAACCCTCTTATAGTAAATCCCATGAAGTCTGGAAGTTTCTATAATTCCGACCCCTGGCTAAAGCCTTTCACAGGTGTCATTAACAGCCGCATTAACAAATGTATTTCAAAAGAAAAGCAACTGACAGGCGATGGCCTGCTTTCTGATTTTGCACTTGGCCATTATCATTATGGATTGCATCGCTATAAGGATCACTGGATATTCCGGGACTGGGCTCCAAATGCAACTCAGATCTTCATAACCGGAACCTTCAATGGATGGAAGGAGATTCAGGAATACTCCATGAAGAGGATAAATGACTATGGCGACTGGGAGATCAGGCTCCCCCTTGAAGCCATGAACCACGAAGATCTCTACAAACTTTCGGTTCACTGGCAGGCAGGAAAAGGAGAGCGGATTCCCTCCTATGCCAGTCGGGTTATCCAGGATGATGTGACCAAGATCTTTTGTGCACAGGTCTGGGATTCTCCTGTCCGGTATAAATGGAAAACAAAAGATCACAGGCCCGGCAAAACCGCATTGATGATTTATGAAGCTCATATTGGCATGGCATCTCAAATGGAAAAAGTCGGGACCTATGCTGAGTTTGCTGAAAATGTCCTCCCCTTAATTACCGAAGCCGGTTATAACACAATTCAGCTGATGGCTATCCAGGAACATCCCTTTTACGGATCATTCGGTTATCATGTTTCAAATTTTTTTGCTGCTTCATCGCGGTTCGGTACTCCGGAGGAACTTAAAGAACTGATTGATAAAGCCCATGAGGCTGGTATATCCGTAATTATGGACCTGGTTCACTCACACTCGGTTACGAATGTAAGTGAAGGGCTTGCCCTGTTCGATGGCAATCCGGGTCAATATTTTCATACCGGCGACAGGCGATTGCACAGAGCATGGGATTCATTATGCTTCGATTACGGAAAGGACAGTGTAATTCACTTTCTGCTTTCAAACTGCAGGTACTGGCTTGAAGAGTATAAATTCGATGGATTCAGGTTCGACGGTGTAACAAGTATGATATACTATGACCACGGGCTGGAAAAGAATTTTACATCATATGCTGAGTACTACGATGGGAACCAGGATGAAGATGCCCTTATCTACCTTTATCTTGCAAATAAAATGATCCACCAGTACAAACCATCCGCTATTACAGTTGCTGAAGAGATGAGCGGCATGCCCGGTCTTGCTGCGGATACCGGCAAAAAAGGCTATGGCTTCGATTTCAGGCTGTCAATGGGAGTACCTGATTTCTGGATAAAGCTGGTTAAAGAAACCCCTGATGAAAACTGGGATATGGGAAAACTTATGTATGAACTTACAACTCACCGTCCTGAGGAAAAGATCATATCATACTGTGAATCACACGACCAGGCTCTTGTCGGCGATAAAACCCTGATATTCCGAATGCTCGATGCAGAGATGTACTCCGGCATGAATAAGGAATATCACAGTTTCAACATGGACAGGGGAATAGCACTGCACAAGATGATAAGGCTCATTACTTTCAGCACATCAGCCGGAGGGTACCTCAATTTCATGGGTAATGAATTCGGGCATCCCGAATGGATTGACTTCCCGCGGGAAGGAAATAACTGGAGCTATAAATATGCACGCCGGCAATGGACCCTTGCAAAAAACAAAGATCTTAAATACTATTTTCTTTCACTGTTCGACAAGATGATGGTGAAGCTGCACCATGATTTCAGAATGCTTGATGATCTGTATATAACAAGGATATATGATAACAATTACGACAAGGTAATCGCTTATATGAGAGGCGACTTTCTGTTTGTCTTTAACTTTCATCCCACCAACTCATTCACCGATTATGGGATCCCTGTTATGGGCAAATTCAGGATAGTACTGGATACAGATGATACAGTACTGGGAGGTTACAACAGAATAGACAAAAATGCAGTATACCTTTCTGTCAGGAAAGCAGAGAGAAGTATAATAAATGCGCCTGTATACCTTTATCTTTACCTCCCGTCGCGGACAGCTCTGGTCTTCAGGAAGGAGGCAGTAAAGAATGCAACAGATATTTAATCAATCCAGCGAAGAAGATAGAAATCCTGTCTGTGAGGCAGATCTTCATGTTTCGGAAATATCCTTATCCCGTAATAGAATGAACCTGCCCTTTCTGGCACAAGTGTAGCCCTGTAAAGGCATTTCCCTGTCTTACAGCTTATCAGTTTGAATTCCTCCCTGTCAACATATCTGTATTCACCATTCTTATTCAACCTGGTAATAATGAACTCAACGCCAACATTTTCTTTTGGGATATTCTTAACATGAAGCGCAATTTCAGCCTTGTAATCGTGTCCTGATCTGTAAATATTCTCTTCGTTCTTTTCAAAGCTGTAATTGATAACTTCAATATTATCCCATTCCGCTCTCATCTTGTTTTTCCAGGCAGCAATCTCTTTTGCCTTCTCAAAATCATTTTTAATAAGATGCTTATTACGCTTCGCCAGCTTATTATAATATTTCCCGTAATAGTCATCTATCTGTCGCTTCATTGTGAACTCAGGAGCGATCTTTACCATCGTATTCTTGACCCGGCTTATCCACTCGGCCGGGACACCCTGATCATTAAAAGAGTAATAGGCAGGTATAATCTCATACTCAAGCATATTATATATGGTCTCTGCATCCACATCGTCCTGAAGTTCCTGGTTCTCGAAAGATCTTTTTTCCGGTAATGCCCAGCCTGCAAAAGCATGATAACCTTCCACCCACCATCCATCAAGGACACTGAAATGCATTGTTCCGTTCATTGCTGCTTTTTCGCCACTTGTACCTGAAGCTTCGAGTGGTCGTGTCGGTGTATTCAGCCAGATGTCAACTCCACTTACCATGTGTTTTGCCAGTTCAATATCATAATTCTCAATGAAGATTACTTTTCCTGTAAATCGTGGCATCTGTGATATCTCAAAGATCCTCTTTATCAGGTCCTGCCCTCCTCCGTCATTAGGATGTGCTTTACCTGCATATATGAACTGGACAGGTTTATCAGGATTATTAACGATCTGGTCGAGACGATCAAGATCGCGGAAAAGAAGAGCAGCCCGTTTATATGTTGCAAAACGGCGTGCAAAACCTATTGTAAGCGCCTTTTCATCAAGATGAGTGCTGATATTAAGCAATGTACGCGGGCTGACATGTTTATCCATCATATCTGTCTGAAGCCTCTTCCTGATATTTGCAAACAGGTTTTTCTTAAGTCGTGTCTTTATCTCGTAAATCCTCTTGTCTTCTATTGTATAGAGCTTTTCCCAGAGGCTCCTGTCGGTCTGGTCAAAATCAGTATTGCCTGTAAGTTCCCTGTATATTTTTCTCCACTCCGGAGCAGTCCATGTCGGATGATGTACACCATTTGTTACATGACCTATGAATAATTCCTCTTTCAGATAGCCTGGCCATAGCTTATTAAACATCTGCCGGCTGACCTTTCCATGTAGTTTACTTACCCCATTTACCTCCTGTGACATCCGTGATGCCAGATAACTCATATTGAATTTCCTGTCGTGGTCGCTTTCACAATGCCCCAGTGCCATCAATTCACCCCATGAGATATTCAGACGGTTTTGATAGTGGGAAATATATTTGCGGAGAACATCTTCTTCAAAAGAATCGTGACCGGCAGGAACAGGTGTATGTGTTGTAAACAGGGTGGATGATCTTACAACCTCAAGCGCCTGGTTAAAGGTGAGATGATGATCTTCAATCAGTTTCCTCAATCTCTCAAGACCTATAAAAGCCGAATGACCTTCGTTGCTATGGTATAAATCCGGCTTAATCTCCAGCGCCTCAAGTACCCGTATGCCTCCGATACCGAGAACAAGTTCCTGTTTGAGCCTGTTTTCGTTATCTCCTCCGTAAAGATGATGTGTTACATACCGATCTTCATTAATATTCTCATCACAATCGGTATCCAGAAGGATTAGCCTTACTTTACCTATCATTGCTTCCCACACACGGATCCTTACCATTCTGCCGGGCCATGCAAGGCTCACACTAAGTTGATTCCCATCGCTGTCTTTAACAGGACGTATCGGAAGACGTGAAAAATCTTCTGAGTCGTAAATTGGCAGTTGTTCTCCTCTTGGCCCTATCTTCTGTTTGAAATAGCCAAATCTGTAAAGCAGACCTACCCCGGTGATATTAAGGTTTGAGTCGCTTGCTTCCTTCAGGTAATCACCGGCCAGTATTCCCAGACCTCCTGAATAGATCTTCAGACACTGATGTATACCGAACTCCATGGAAAAGTAAGCCACAGAAGGATCGTTAATGTTATCCGGTCTTCCGGTGTAGACAATAAATTTATCCTCAATTGCCTTAAGTTCAGCAATAAATCCATCATCATCTTCAAGTACCAGCAGTCTCTTATAGTCTATTTTCTCAAGAAGCAGTTTAGGGTTATGCCCTACTTCATCCCAGAGAGACGGATCAAGGCTCCGGAGCAGTTTTTCAGCTTCCGAATTCCACGACCACCAGAGATTATCAGAAAGTACTTTAAGAAATCCAAGCTTTTCGGGAACATCGCTCTGTACATAAATATCTTTCCATACAGGTATCTGGTGGGGTTTACGGATAACCAATCCTGGTGCCTCAACAAACCTTGCAAATTCACGGGGTTCACCTCCTCTCCTCTCGCTGCTTTTTGTCAGGGCAATATCATATGCCGTCAGATAATGCTCAACCAGGGTATCCCACATGGCTATCCGGGATATTTCATAAGCCTTTCTCCTTGCCTCTGCAACTTCAGCATCGCTTAATCCAATGAACAGATCCATGAATTTCCTGAGCTCATGCACAACCTCTTTTTCATTATCGTCATTTCTGTCGATTACCCGGATGCCATTACCCGGCTCTTTAAAATAAGTTTTTACCCACAGGCCAAAACCTGATAAGGAAGTTGTTGCAGTAGGTATTGAAAACATAAGACTCTCAAGAGGAGTATAACCCCATGGTTCATAATATGAAGGGAAAACAGATAAATCAAATCCTATCAGCAGGTCAAAATAAGGAATATTGAAAATCCCGTCATTACCATTTAAGTATGATGGTACAAAGATCAGCTTGACCTGTGATTTTTCGTCATTATCGAGTCCGTTTTCAACAATTCTGTTCAGAACCGGATCAGTTGAAGGATAGTGAAGACTGTGGCTGAGGTATTTATCCCATCCTGTTGGTATTGCGTCATTGTAAAGAATATCGACAATATCCTGGCGGGGACCTTTGTGGTATGCAGGCATAAGGATGAAGGCAACACACTCTTTCTGTAATTTGTCCTTTTTCTTCAGTTCACCAAGCGAATCTATGAATATATCAACTCCTTTATTCCTGAATTCATATCTCCCGCTGTTTACAACCAGTACACAATCCACAGGCAGAGAATAACCCAAAATGGCCTCAGCCACTTTGATCAGCTTTTCCCGTGCAATGGTTCTTTTTGTGTCAAAGGAATCTGGCCCTGGTACGAATGAATCCTCAAATCCGTTTGGTGTCACTATGTCAACCGGCTTTCCAAGAAAGTACCTGCATTCCTTCCCTGTAATTTCACTGACAGTTGTAAACACATCAGCTTCTGCAGCGGAAGTCTTTTCAAGTGATTGTTTGGCAACAACATTGAATTCCCTTGAAATCTGAATGGGATTATAACTCTCAATTTTACCATAAAGAGGACGGTTATTGCCGGCTATACACCTGCCGAGAACGGTAGCATGAGTTGTGAAAGATGTTGCAATCCAGGGTACATTCTTCTTCAGGTACAATACCCCGGTTCCGGTCATCCATTCATGGAACTGTGCAACTATACGATTCTGGTCAGGATAAAATAATGAATAACTTTCAATGACCTTCCCTGCCGCATAACCAAAAAGAGCAGGTTCAACATAATCCCACTGGCCTGATATGCTGTCAAGCTTGTATGTCTCCCAGAATTCTGCAAAAACTTCATTCTGCTGCCCGAAATAAGGAGTGAAATCCAAAAGAATAACAATTGGTTTGCCGGCAATGTTCCATCGTCCGGTTTTAACCTTCAATCCTTCAGAATTGGCTTTTAGCTTCCAGTCAGAGAACAATTCCTCATCCGGGATGAATTCAGGATTTATATTATCTTCCCGCCAGACATCTGGTCCTATAAGAATATAATTATCTCCGAGCTCTTCGACAATATTGAGTGCTTTTGTTGAGACTACCGTATGTATCCCCCCTACTTTATTACATACTTCCCAGCTGGTCTCAAAAAGAAAGTCCAATTTTATCATTTAAAAATTAGTTATTTACAGTATTTATTTGGATTTTTTTTGCCTGGTTACTTTTGCTTTAGTACCTGTTTTTTTTGCAGCAGTAATTTTCTTTGTTGAAGATATCTTTTTGGAAGGTACTTTTTCCTTAGTCTTCCTGACAGGTTCCTCTATTACCTTTCCACTGGTTGTTTTACCGGACCTTTTTTTGACAGTCGCTGAACTTTTTTCTGCAGCTTTCTTTTCAGATCTGTTCCATTCAATTATCAGCTCAGATGCCTTTGTTAATTTCTTAACAGCAGGTTTAACAGCAGGCTTTATTCTGGAAACCTTCCTCTTTAGCTTTTCAATCTCCTCTGACTGTTTTTCAATTACCATATCCTTTTCGATAACCTGTGTCCCAAGTTTGAAAATCTGGTCCTGTTCGGCAGTATCGGGAAAACATCTGCGAAGACGTATTTCAAAATCGCTCAGAACGTTCATATAGTTCATAAACGCATCGTACGGACTCTCGTAAGGATTAAAATATGCATGTACCGCTCCGTCGGAAAAGAACTTGGTGGCCATATAATAAAAATGGTCACTCGATTGCAGATACTCCCAGTCTTTCTTCAGATGATCATCATCACACCTGTTGACTTTCCTGGAAAGGCTATAAAGCTTTTCAAGGGCAGCAGCCTGGAGTTCATTCCCAAGCCATGCAGTAATATCCCTTTCCTCATCGGCCCATGATATCGGATTCTGAATATTCATTGCCGAAACAGGCTGAAGTTTGTCTGCAACCTCTGATGCAGTCATGAATTTGAAGGGTGTTTTCTTCAGAATTGCACCCGGCATATGGGCAAGGAAATCAAATATCCCTGATTCCTTCCAGTTGTGTTCACCGAATGTTTCGTAGTCAAGAAAGATGTTCAGAAGTTCACTTGAAGGAGCAAGTTTATTGATCCAGCCGGCATATTTGTCAGCTGTTAGCGGCCATGCTATCCATTCTTTGTTTGAAAACCTGAAAGCGATGTCATCGCTCAGAACAAAATTCCTCAGCAGAACCTTCAGACGTGGATTCATAGCATTACAATAAAGAAAATTAGGGCTCTTCCATCCCAGTATATGCTTGGCGCCTTCTGTTAACATTGCCTTATAACCCATATCTGCAACCCATGAACCTATCTCATCTGAATATATCAGCTCTGTATTCCTGAATGAGGTTGGCTCAACTCCCAGGTATTTCTTAACCATCTCTTTATGTAGGTTGACCTGGTGCTCAAATTCGCTCCTGCTCTTCAGCGATGCAAGTGAATGCGAGTTGGTTTCAGCAAGGAATTCCACCATCCCGGTTTCAGCCAGATTCCGGAACGACTCAAGCACTTCAGGGGCATATAACCTGAACTGGTTAATGGCAATACCTGTAATACTGAAAGTAACCTTAAACTTACCCTTGTGCTTTTCAATAAGATCCAGTATTATTTTATTGGCAGGGAGATAGCATTTCGCTGCCACTTTTCTCATGATGGATTCGTTGGAGAAATCATCATAATAATAATGATCATGTCCAAGATCAAAAAACCTGTATCGCTTTAACCTGAAAGGCTGATGCACCTGGAAGTAAAAGCATATTGCCTTTTTACCGTTTGATCTCATATCTTAACATTATTTATTTTCTATTACCCTGTAGTATATATCTCTTACATGCCGTGCCGAATTATCCCACTTCAGCCTGATAACCTCCTCTTTGCCATTCTTAATGATCATTCTGGCTAGGTCGGGATAATTTAATATCCCATATATTGCATCGGCCATTGCATCAATGTCCCAGAAATCGGTTTTTACAGCATGTGTAAGTATCTCAGACACTCCCGATTGCTTACTTATGATCACCGGTACATGTGATTGCATCGCTTCCAGAGGTGAAATCCCGAAAGGTTCCGATACAGATGGCATTATATAAACATCACTCATCTCAAGCATAGTAAAAACATCGTGACCTTTAAGAAATCCGGTAAAATGAAACCGGTCTGTTATCCTTAAAGCTGCGGCCCGTCTCATCATTCTTTCCATCATATCACCTGATCCTGCCATCACAAACCTCACATTATCCATTACCTTAAGTACTTTATTGGCAGCTTCAATAAAATACTCTGGTCCTTTCTGCATGGTAATCCGACCTAAAAAAGTAACAACTTTTTCATCAAACCCTTTCAGTCTTATACTTTCACCGGAAAATGAAACAGGTTCCACAGCATTATAAACTGTCTCAACCTTGTCGGGATGAATATTGTATCTGTTGATAACAATTTCCCTTGTAAGGTTACTTACGGTAATGATTTTGGAAGCGGCATCCATACCCCTCTTTTCGATGTGGTAAACATCGGGGTTTACATTTCCTCCGCTACGGTCAAAGTCAGTTGCATGAACATGTATGATCAGCGGTTTTCCTGAGGCTTCCATAGCTGCTATCCCTGCCGGATACGCCAGCCAGTCGTGAGCATGGATAATATCAAAATCATTTTCAGATGCTATAACGGAAGCGACCACAGAATATTTATAAATCTCATCCATCAGGTTTCTGTCATAACGGCCCGAGAAATCAACCATACCACTATTATTGGTATGTACCATAAGTTTATACCCTGAAACCTCCGAACGTGTCATTCTCCAGAAATCCTCCGGATCAGTATAGGGAACGATCTTTGACTCAATCTCAATTTTTTCAATAGGCCTTTTGAATCCCTGATAATGAACCTTCTTATAGGCCACTGGTACCTGATTGGCACCAATCAGCTTTACTATGGACTGATCTTCATCACCCCAGGCCTTTGGAACAACAAAAATCACTTCCAGATCGCCGAATGTTGCCATACCCTTGGTCAGACCATAGCTGGCTGTTCCCAAACCACCTGAAATATGCGGCGGAAATTCCCACCCGAACATTAATACACGCATATCTGACCTGTTTTACTTTTTAGAATACCTGGTTTCAAGAATATCGATTATTCTAAGCACTTCTCCTACACTCCATGCCTGGGATATAGCTCCATGCGGGGCATGAGGAGGATCACCATCATGAATTTCCGACAATGTGCTGATTCCGGCTTCACTCATTACCTCTTCAAGCCCGTATATCAGGCTCCTTACTTTTGCCACCCCCTGCAGTCCGTATACTTTCAGCCACCCCTCACAGAAAGGTCCTAATAACCATGGCCAGACTGTACCCTGATGATAGGCGCTGTCTCTCTCTTCCTGATTGCCCTGATATAAACCCTTATAGAATTTGTTTTTCGGGGAGAGAGTCCTCAGACCTCTTGGAGTAACAAGTTCCTTATCAGCCACATCCAGCACCATTTTCATCTGCTCCTTTTCAAGCATTGAATAAGGAAGTGATACTGCAATGACCATATTTGGCCTTACAAAAGTATTCCTGCCTTCTTCATTGTTTACATAATCAGCAAGATATCCGGCCTTTTCATCCCAGAACATCTCCAGAAAGGACTTCCTGATAAGTTCCGGCAGATGACCGAATTCCGAAATGAATTTCTTGTCTTTAGCCTCTTTTGCCATTTCAAGTGCGAAGCATACCGCGTTATACCATAGTGCATTTATTTCAACAGCATAGCCAGCCCTTTGTGTAACAGGAACGCCGTTAACAACAGCGTCCATCCAGGTAAGTGCTTTTTCCGGAGCATCAGCATAGATAAGGCCATTTTCGCTCATACGGATATTATATATTGTCCCCTTTGCAAACGCATTGATAACAGATTTTGCTGCATCCCCGTACCTTTCCCAGCAGTCGGTTCCCTTTTGCTCAAAATATTGCTGTAAAGACCAGAAGAACCACAGAGGTGCATCTGCCGAATTATATGTATGCCTTCCGGCATTGCCGGTATTTGGGAACAAACCATCCTTCATCCTGCTTACCTGTGTGTCAATAACATCCCTGTAAAGAGCCAGGCGATGCCTTGCCAGCGCAAGCCCCGGAAGGGAGATAAATGTATCCCTGCCCCATGCTCCAAACCAATGGTATCCGGCAATAAGAACCGTGTTGCCTCCCCTCTTCTCAATAAACTGTTGTGCAGCATTTTTTAAACAGTTTACAAAATTGCTCCTGGGAATCTTGCCTGAAACTGTCTTTGTAAACTTCTGTTTAAGTCCTGAAGTCTTTTCTTCCTTTGTGGAAGCTGAAAAAACAATTACATCTCCCTCTTTGGCATCAAACTCAAAAAAACCCGGAGTAAACAGATCCTCGGAATAGTCATATCCCCTCTTCTGTTCTTCAGGATACTCAATGCCCAGGAACCAGTCGGGAACAGGAACAAATTCCACTTTAGTTGAAAACTGTAGGTTCAGGAACGGAAATCCTTCATATAATTTAGCTCTTATGCCATTTTCAATAAAATCAACTTTTGTATTTGCAGTCATATTGGCATGAGTCAGTTCATGAATGCTTCTGAATGCCAGAAACGGACGCATCTGAATCTTCATTGGTTCAGAAGCTTCCAGTATAGTCATCCTTTGCATAAATTGTTCCTCGTAGTGAACCAAAAGCCGATCAATCTTCAGAAGTACTTCTCCGACCCTGTAAATCCTCGCCGGAATACTGTCGGTATTAAAGTCTTCCAGATACTTATGCCCCTTGGGATTGAAATAATCGCCCTTGTATTTTCTTAAACCGATATTAAAACTTTTGTCATTATTGACAACGGTAATATCTATTGTTGAAAGCAGCACATGCCTTTCTCCACCCAGCTGATCAACCGGGCAAATCAGCATTCCATGATACTTTCTGGTGTTACAGCCCACAATAGTGGTTGATGAATATGAGCCGGCCCTGTTACTCCTTATCATTTCCCTGCTTAACGAATACTCGAGATTAACTACCTGGCTTTTATCAAACTTAATGTAACTCATAGAAATTGAGATTGTTTTGTTTTTTAAACTTTATCTAAGATAGAAATTTTATTTCATCTCTGCAAACAGACATCAGGGTACAAAGAAAATTAATAAAACTAAATAAAAGTGCGGCCGGATGAAAAAAAGAATAACTTTGCACTTCATTATTTTAAAATATTTTTATTAATAACAGATTAGATGAATAAAAAGTTTATTCTATACTTAGTTGTGATAACAATTTTAGCCGGTTGCAGGAACAATATTGCAGAGATATCCGGAACATTAATGAAGCCTGCTGCCGGAAGATATATATATCTTGAGGAATTGAGACCCGATGAACTAAAAAGGGTCGACTCATCACTGGTTTCAGCTGATGGAAATTTTACATTCAAAAGAGAAGTAAAAGCTATTTCTTTCTACCTGCTGAAAATCAACGAAAGCAATTTCCTTACCATGTTGCTTGAACCCGGCGACAAATTAAAAATGAATACCTATTTTGATTCTTTGAGTTATCCTGTTTCAATTACCGGATCAAAGGCTACGGAATCAATGGTTGACTACAATTTTACCCTGAGACGCTCCATAAAAAAATTCAGCAACCTGAATACTATTTACATGGAGAACATGAACAATCCTGAATTGCCTGCAGTTATCGAATCGCTCGACAGCATGGCACAAATATACCTCAGCGAAATTAACTCCTATACCAAAACCTATATTGATAATAACCTTACATCACTTGTCAGCCTGGTTGCTCTCTATCAGCAGATTGCTCCGAATGTATATGTCATGAATCCGGCACAGGATATGAAATACTTCATCAGAGTTGACTCTTCTTTATCTGCCAATTATCCTAAGAACGAGCTTGTCATTTCGCTGCATGAACAAATACAGGAGATGGCGTCAAATATTGAAATCAAATCAGATGAGACAGCTGCTTCCAATCAGGGAAATGAAGCTCCTGAAATTTCACTGCCTACTCCTGAAGGAGACATTATTAATCTCTCCTCAACACGTGGATCATATGTTCTTCTTGATTTCTGGGCCTCATGGTGCCTGCCATGCAGGAAGGAAAGTCCGAATCTTATGAAAGCATATAATCTCTACCATAAGAAAGGATTTCAGATCTACCAGGTGTCTCTTGACAAAACCAGGGAGGCATGGATAAAAGGTATTAAGGATGACCAGCTTGATAAATGGATCCATGTAAGTGATGTCAAATACTGGAATTCTGTTGTAGTTCCGCTCTACAAGATTGAATCAATACCAGCTAATTACCTCCTCGATAAGGAAGGCCGGATAATAGCTTCAAACTTAAGGGGAGAACAGCTCGAAATAAAATTATCTGAAATTTTTAACAAATAAATCTCATTACAGTAAACTTGTGATCCGATTTTGAATGAAACGAATATTATTCCTGACAGCCATCATTATCATCTATTCCGGATGTAAAGAGAAAAGTTCATTTAATGTACGTGGCGTAATCAAAGGTAAAACATCACATCATATCTATTTTAACCGTCTCGACCTGGATACTCCTGTATTGATCGATTCTGCAAAAATTACCAGAAATGGCAAATTCCGTTTCAGGATCAAGGCCTCTGAGCCTGATTTCTACCAGTTAAGCCTCTCCCCGGATAATTTTATAACACTCCTTGCAGAACCCGGTGAAAATATCAGGATGCATTTTGACACCACAGCCCTCTATGAAAACTATTCTGTAACCGGGTCTGCAGGATCTGAGAAACTTCAGGTGCTCGACAATAATCTTATCGAAACCAGGAAGAAACTGGATTCGCTCAGTAACGCCTACGCCAGCGCTACAGGCGAACCCGGATTTGATATTACAGGACCAATGCTTGAAACCAGGTTCAATGACCTTATTAAAGAGCAAAGAAGAAAGAATATAGAATTTATAATCACCAATACCACTTCTCTCGCTTCCATAAAAGCTCTTTACCAGCATATCGACCCCGACACTTATGTTCTGTATGATCCTAAAGATCTTCAATATCTTAAGATAGTAACCGACTCTCTTAAAAAGTACTACCCGAATTCAAAGCATGTCCAGGCACTGGCAAGGGATTTTGAGAATGAGTTGTCGCAAATGTATGCCGGTCAGCTTGAGAGATTATCAGAACAGATCGAGCCTTTACAACTTAATCCCGATCTTCTGAATCCTGAAGGAAAAAGGATTTCTCTCGAATCACAAAGAGGGAAATATGTACTTCTGACTTTCTGGTCGGTTCAGTCAAAAGAATGTATCGCCGAAAACCTTGAACTAAAGAAATACTACAGCCTGTACAATAAAAAGGGATTTGAAATATACCAGATCAACCTTGATCCCAATGAAAATATGTGGAAGTCTGCAGTGAAATTTGATGAGTTGCCCTGGATAAGTACCAGGGAGGATGAGCCGGGAAATCCGGTTACTGCACGTCTCTTTAATGTAAGAGAACTGCCTGCAAACTACCTCTTTGACAGGGAAGGCAATATTGTGGCTTCAAATCTTCATGGAAGAACCCTGAAACTTAAGCTTGAACAGCTTTTCAATAATTAGCCCTCTGCTGTGAAAGATAAGGGTAAAATATATTTTTCTTCTGATTTTCACCTTGGTCTGCCAACCGGTACACCTCCCGTTGAAAGGGAGAAAAAAGTTGTTGCATGGATGAATTCTATTGCGCCCGATGCAAAAGAGATCTACCTTCTCGGTGATATTTTTGATTTCTGGTGGGAGTACAAGCTCGTTGTTCCTAAAGGTTTCACAAGATTCCTGGGAACCGTTTCTTCATTAACAGATTCTGGTATTCCAGTCCATTTTTTCACAGGGAACCACGACATGTGGGTTGGAAATTACCTGTCGGAAGAATGTGGTATGACATTACATACCACTCCCGTTACTACTGATTTCGATGGTAAAAGATTCCATCTGGCCCACGGCGAAGGACTGGGAACAAAAGACAAAAGCTATAAAATCCTTCTTTCAATATTCAGGAACAAACCCCTGCAAAGGATGTATTCAGCTTTGCATCCCTCAATAGGTGTTGGAATAGGACTTAACTGGTCTCAGAATTCCAGACTTGGTAAGGGCATTAACAAAGAATTCCTTGGAGATGAAAATGAAGATCTCATCAGGTACGCCAGGGGAATTCTTGAGAATGAAACAATAGACTATTTCATTTTTGGTCACCGTCATCTTGCCATGATATACAGGCTCAATCAGCGTTCAGAAATTATTTTCCTCGGGGACTGGATTACTACAGGCAACTATGCAGACTGGGATGGGCAGCAACTAAATTTCAGGAAAATTAATTAACTGTTAATGTTTTCTTTAACACCGACAGTAAGCATATAGTAGGAATACTCTTCATTTATATCCTCAAAAATGTAAGTCAGCTTATTTCCTGATTTTTTAACCATCTCTATCAACCCCATATTCCCTGTGCTGTCGATATCGCTTTCCTGATCGGTCAGTGATTTTATAAACATCTCTTTGAGCCCATCCTTATCCAGCTTATTGACGGCGTCCAGCTTCTCTTTCAGCTGTACAACCTTGGATTTGAGGATAAGATTCCCGGTACTGAGATAGTATACCCTGCCAACCAGCCTGATCATGGCAAAAGGCTTTCCGTATTTTTCTTCTACTTCCCGGCCAGGACTGTAATTCCCCACATTGTCAAGCAATTCAACAAGTGTACTGAACACTCTTTTTCTTTGTCTGCCCTCAATATCCTGTTCCGTAAGTTTTGTCTCAGCAAAAGAGATAACTTCCTTCCCCACTTCAGGGGAGACATGACCCGACCAGATCAGATATATATCCTTTTCATCCATCAGTTTTTCAAGCAGGGTAACAGATGTCCCGTCAAACTGTCCTCCTTTTTCTGAATCATGTGAACCTGTACCGCCTGAATCAACGGTCTTACTTAATATATAATAAGAGAATTCTTTGTTAATAGTGTAAAAAGCATAGTCGAGCCTGTTCCCTGTTTTCTTGGCCATTTCAATCAGCCCGAGACCTGCTCCTCCCTTACTGCTCAGTTCAGCGTTATTCAGCATCTGCCTGTAGACATTTCTGATATCCTCGGTCGCCAGATTGTTAACCTCATCAAGCTTTGATTTTAAGATATCTATATTCTCATTGGGGATCACATTTCCTGTACTGACAGTATACCCGTTGTCAGTTTTTGAATAGACAACAAGGGACATATTGGCGTGCTGATTTTTGTTACTGTGCCTTTGCACGTTCTGAAGGCTTTCAAGAACGAACATAAAAAGTCTCTTTCGTCCCAGATATCCGTATTCCGAACTCTTCATCTCATTTTCAAGGAGCATCAGGAGCGGAACAGAATTTTCATTGGTCACCACGCCCCTGTACGCGAACATAAGGCGTTCCTTCATCATTTTGTCGCGTATAATGCGCGTAAGCTCCATGTAATGAAGATCTTTTATGTTAACGGTGATAAAAGTAGTAAAAAATGATTACTTCAACAAATCAGGTCGTGGATCGCTGATAAATTCACTCATCGACATATTTCTGAACAATGCTGCCTGTTGATTTCTCCTTTAGCATCAGTTTTATCTTTCCGTCAGGCATCTTCTCTTTTTTTATAAGGAAATGGTGGTCGTCAAAATCAATAAGTTCAACATTTGAGGTTATACCTTCTTTCCCTCTCCATACGACAAGATCAATATTTTCCCACTTCTTCGATTTTGCTGATTTGTAACAGGCATCCATAATGGCATTTACCACATATCCGTCATAGAATGTCTCACGCGGCTGTCTGTTCTGCTCAAGCGAATCGAGCATGTCGGTAAACATATGCGGATAACCAAGAGCATGGACCTCATCACCAACAGGAAACAGCCATCCTGAATCACTCTCCGTCTTCTCAGATACATATTTGCCGGTACTGCCTGTGGTAAATACTTCAAACCCTGTCCTTAACCAGTGATCAAGTCGTATAGTTCCTTCGGTTCCCGAGACTTCATCCCTCAGATCCATTCCCCCCCTGAAATTCCAGCTGACCTCAACCTGCGATATAGCCCCATTTTCGTATTTTATCAGAGCAATAGCATGATCCTCAGCTTCAATTGGCTTAACCTGGGTTTCAGCCCAGCACATAGCTTCAACAGGTTTAATATCCTTGCCTATAAAGCTCCTTCCAATCTCAATACAATGACATCCCATATCCACAAGAGCCCCGCCACCCGATTGCTTTTTATCCCAGAACCACGCGCTATGTGGACCTGAATGGGCTTCCCTCGATCTTGTCCATAAAATCCTGCCACATGACCCGTTATTTACCATATCAATTGCTTTCAATGTTTTTGGTGTGTAAACCAGATCTTCGAGATAACCATGAAATACACCGGCTTTCTCAACAGCATCAAGCACCTCTCTTGCTTCTTCAGCATTCAATGCCAGAGGTTTTGTACACAGGATGTGCTTTTTAGCCTTGCAGGCCATAAGAATTGCATCCTTATGAAGGTAGTTGGGAAGAGCAACAATAACAACCTCAGTCTCATCGTCCTCAATAGCTTCCTTCATGTTTTCAGTATACTTCGGGATGTCATATTTCATGGCAAAATCCCTCGCTGATGACTCAGGTATTGAGCATACGGTATGAATAACATCTTTCCGCCTGTGTGCATGCAGTGACATAGTGTAAAAAGTTCCGATAAGACCGGTACCAAGAAGGCTGATTTTCATCATAATATCATGTTTTATAGTTGGAAAATGATGGTGTTGTTTCGCTTAATAAAGTCCGGCAATGACTGCATATTCTAATATCTTTCTGATCGATGTCTTCAACATATGTACTCGATCTCATAACACAGGTTGGAACATTGCAGTGAACTAGCCCAAAGGTATGGCCCAGTTCATGAATAATCACTTTTCTGAAGCGGTCAAACAGCAAATCATCATCCTTTTTCATCCCGTATTGTTCGTTTCGCAGCCGGTACAGCGATGAAATTCCTGTAGTACCATTTAAAACTGCCTGTCCAAAAATATAGGTGAGGATGGGAATAAATAAATCTACCCGGAATAGTCCAACCTTTTTGATAAATTGGTTTGATGACATTGAATCGATCTTTTTTATTATTTTGTTACCATTATATTGCCGTCGCATAGGATCATAAAACTCATCCAAATCTATATGACTTTCTTCAATGGAAACCGGAAGAAGAAATTCGCGTGTCACCTCCCTTGCCAGCTTCTCAAGAAAATCATTCTCGAAATGACCATGAGAAATTAATAAAATACTATGCTCATTCAATTAATCCCGGACTTTGTGAATATGTGAATTATTATTGTTATTTCGAAGGCTTTAGGTCATATTTCTTTATTTTGTTGTAAAGCGTAACTCTATCCACTTTCAGGGCTTTTGCCGAACGGGATATATTCCAGTCGTATTTATTTAGAATCTGAAGTATGAATTTCTTTTCGAGGTCGTCCAGGCTTTCGATGGAACTGCTGGCAACATCTCTTTCAAATGGAAGATCCTTTAAACGGATTTCCTTTTCATTTCCAATTACAATTGCGCGTTCAATCATGTTTTCAAGTTCACGAATATTCCCCGGGAAGTCATATGTTTCAAGGCGTTTCAGTGCCGCTTTGTCAATTGACATAATATTTCTGCTCATGGAAGTACAATAAACTTTAATGAAATGATCCACAAGCATGGGAATATCTTCAATTCTCTCACGAAGTGGAGGAATCTTAATGTTTACAACATTTAACCGGTAATAGAGGTCTTCACGAAAAGTTCCGTTTTTCACCATTTGATTCAAATCTTTATTTGATGCGCAAATAACCCTGAAATCGGACGTAATTTCTTTATTACCCCCTACCCGTACAAAAGTTTTTGTTTCCAGCACACGTAGTAATTCAATTTGCATTTTAGGAGAAATGGTAGCAATTTCATCGAGGAAAATGGTTCCACCATCCGCCATCTCGAACCGCCCTTTACGATTGAACATAGCACCCGTGAATGCTCCTTTTTCATGCCCGAATAATTCACTTTCAAGCAAGCTTTCAGTCAAAGCGCCGCAATGTACACTGACTAATGGTGAAAATTTACGTTGCGAATTGGAATGAATAGCTCTTGCAACAAGTTCCTTGCCTGTACCGCTCTCCCCTGTAATAATGACCGGGGAATTTGATTGCGCTACTCTCTCAATCTCTTTAAGAACCTTTATCATCGCTTCACTGTTCCCGATAAGATCTTCAACATTCTCCAATGAAACAATTTTATTTCTTAAAGCCTCATTTTCTGATTTTAAGGTAATCTGTCTGGCTGCATTTCTGATTAAATGCGACAGGTCGTCAGGGTCAAAGGGCTTTGTAATATAATCATATGCTCCGTCTTTTAAAGCCTGAACAGCAGTGATTACCGATGCAAAAGCTGTCATTATAATCACAATCGCATCTTTATTTAAAGATCTGATTCGTCTGTGCATTTCCAGACCATCCATTCCGGGCATCTTAATGTCAGCAAGGATGATATCAAAATTCTTCGATTCAAGAATTGACAAAGCTTGCTTGGCGTTTTCAGCACAGCCGACGTTATACCCGTCTTCGATGAACCAGTTGTATAATGATTCTCTTACAGAATCTTCATCGTCAACAATTAGAATTGAAATGTTTTTTGCCATTTTATTTCTTTTTATTCATTATTAAAGGTAAAATAATAGATATAGTTGTTCCCTTTCCCAAATTAGAATCAACTTCTATTTTCCCATTATGACTTTGAATAATTCCATGGACAATGGCTAATCCTAATCCAACACCACTTGCTTTTTTCTTGGCAGAGAAAAAAGGTTCAAAAATGTGCGGAATATCCTCAGGATCAATGCCTACTCCATTATCTGATATTTCAAGTCTAATATTATTTTTGTCGGGATTACTCGTCTTCATCAGAATTTCCCCGTTATCAAAAACAGCTTCAGATGCATTCATCAGAATTGCAATACAGGCTTGCTTAATTTGATTCTCACTACAAAATATTAAATCCCGGCTGGCAGCAAAATCTGTAACAAAGCTGACATTTGCTATTTTCATCTGGTGGGCCATTAAAGAATAAGCTTCGTTTAATATTCTGTGCAGAGTTTTGCTTTCAAAGTTCAGCTGATCTTTTCTTGAAAAATCCAGCAAGCCTTTAACAATCTCACCGCAACGTTTTGTTTCTTCTTCGATCACTTTCAAATATTTCAACATTGGTATTTTATCGGCGCCATCTACTTCAAGCTTGCTCAGTTGCTTATGAACCAACTTTGTATATGTTAAAACACCTGCCAACGGATTATTTATTTCATGTGCAACAGAAGAGGATAATTTGCCAAGCGATGCTATCCGTTCAATATGTATCAATTCATTTTGTATTTCCGATAACTCTTCTGACTTCTTCTGTACCTTATATTCAAGCTGTTGTGACCAATTTTGCAACTCGGTAGTTGCCGATTGCAAATTATCAAGCATCTCATTAAATGCGCTGGAAACCATATTGATGTCGTTCAACTGATTGGATTTTACTTCCAGTCTTTTACTTTTATCACCTTTTGAAACAGCTTCACTGGCTTTTATTATGGCTTTTAATGGATTTTTGATTTTTATTTTGGTGAAATATATTAATAAAGTCACCAGCAATATTGTTGTCGTTACAGCTAATAATGAAGACTTATTCAGGTTTGCATCAAGATCTTCCAGAGGGATCCTGATAACCAGGGAACCGAGCACTTCATCACTTTCCTTATGAGCATGACAGCTGCCTGTATAACACGACTTTTCATTTAAAATGGGTGATTTGATTAAGAGAAGCCTGAAACTGTAATCTTTAGGGCTCATATCACATTTGCTGTCAACATTTATGATCTTAAAAGATTTTTCTTTTCGAGGAAACATGGAAGTAAAATTCTCATGGCAGACTTTACAATTTGGATTACCGTGGGCCAGTGAATCATTGGGGAAGGATGAATGAACCAGATTATCCTTATCATCATACATATTAACATCCTCGATACCAGGCATTTTATTAATTATATTAAGGGTATTTATTAATGCCGTTTTATCGTTCTCCAGCATATGCTGATACAAAGCGCCTTCAACAAACATACACACATTGTTACCACTTTGCTGGATAGTATTTTCCATATATTCCTTATTTACTGTTCTGAAAATTGTCCCAAACGAAATAAAAAGAAATACAGATAATATCGCGATGATTAAAACCACCTGCCCATAAATCGATGAAAAGGATTTAATAAAAGCCTTAAATTCTGATACTAATTTTCTATCTCTATGTGATTTCATATTATTTAATCCCATCGCAATATTTACTACATAAATTAAAAAGACACTGTTGCTAATCAGGTTATATTTAAAACAATTTCTGATCATTAATTACAGGTAAAATAATAGAAATAGTTGTTCCCTTCCCCAATTCAGAATCTACTTCCACTTTCCCATTGTGGTTTTGTACAATACCATGAACAATTGCCAATCCCAGCCCTATCCCGGTTGCCTTTCCCTTGGTAGAGAAAAATGGCTCAAAAATATGAGGAATATCTTCAGGCGCAATTCCTATACCATTATCCCTTATTTCGATCATGATATTATCTTCATCCGGGTTACTGGTTTTCATCAGAATTTCGCCATTCTCAAAAATGGCTTCGGAAGCATTCAGCAGAATGGCAATACAAGCCTGCTTTATTTGATTCTCACTACTATTTACCAAATCGCAACCGGCTGAAAAATCTGTGAAAAAATTAATGTTCGCCATCTTCATCTGGTGTTCCATCAAAGAGTAAGATTCCCTTAAAATTTTGTGCAGCTGGTTAATTTTAAAGTCTTGTTGATCCTTTCTTGAAAAATCCAGTAAGCCCTTAACGATGTCGCCACAACGTTTTGTCTCTTCTTCAATCACTTTTAAATATTTTAACATTGGCATCTTTTCGGCATCATCCAATGTAAGCTTATGTATTTGTTTCTGAACTAACTTAGTATATGTTAAAACACCCGATAACGGATTATTTATTTCATGTGCTACAGAGGAGGATAATTTACCAAGCGAAGCTATCCGCTCAACATGTATCAATTCATTTTGTATTTCAGATAATTCTTCTGATTTTTTTTGTACTTTATATTCAAGTTGCTGTGACCAATTCTGTAACTCGTTCGATGCCGAAGCCAGATTATCAAGCATCTCATTAAATGCGCTGGAAACCATATTGATGTCGTTCAACTGATTGGGTTTAATCTCCAGTCTTTTACTTATATCACCTCTCGAAACAGCTTCACTGGCCATTATTATTGCATTTAATGGATTCTTTATTTTCCTCCTCGTGAAAAACATTAAAAATGTTAACATTAAAATAGTTGTCAGGGCGGCAAGCAGGAAAAAATTCGTAGAAGACTTTTTAACTGATTTATCAAGATCTTCCAGAGGTATTCTTATAACAAATGAACCCAGCAAGTCATCACTTTCCTTATGGGCATGACAGGAACTTGTATAACAGGATTTTTCATTTAGTATAGGTGACCTGATTAGCAGGAGTCTGAAATCGTAAGCTTTTTTGCTCATTTCACATTCACTGTCAAGACTCACAATTCTGAAAGACTTTGTTTTTCTGGAAAACATGGTATTGATATTGGTGTGGCAATCTTTACAGTTCGGATTGTTGTACCCGACTGAATCGGATGAGAAGGGTGAATAGACAAGATTGTCCTGAGAATCATACATGTTCACATCTTCAATGCCCGGTAATGTATTAATAACATCAAGTGTATTTCGAAGGGCACTTCTGTCATTTGTGAGCATTGAATGGTATAAAGCTCCCTCAACAATAGACCCGATATTGTTCCCGTTTTGTTGTATTACCGTATTCAGATATTCCTTGTTTATGGTTCTGAATATGGTACCGAATGATAAAAACAGAAAAACAGACAATATTGTGATAATATGGACAACCTGACCATAAATTGTGGATCGGAATTTTATTCTTCTTTTTAAATCAGTCACCTTTTTTGATGTATAATTTAATCTCTTTTTGTGATTTAATCCCAAAAAATAATGATAAGCTGTTGTCCTATACAAAATACAAAAAAAACCGGTGATTACAGACACCGGTTTTAAAATTATTTTTTAATGACCAAAATTCAGAAATAGCTTCTGGAAATCTATCCACACTTCATCAGGCAGATCGGAAAGCACATTGTCTCTTATTTCACCCCCATCCTGTAATAATATCATTGAAGGCTCGCTGGAATATTTTCTCATCGCCCCTCCGGTCAGAAACTCTTTAAATCTTTCCAGTTCATTTGTTGCCCATTTTGTTGCCTCTTCAGCCAAAAAATATGTATTTATATCTTTTCTCCAATCAGATGGTTTGATTTTATAAATCCAACCTTTTTCATATGGATCTTCATTTAAGATCTCAGGATTCTCATTGAGTAATGAGTTTGACTTCAGAATTACTCCCGAAATAGGTGAAAAGATTTTGAGGTGCTTGCCATCCCGATTGATTTGTGTCATTATTTCTCCTTTTTCGACCAGTTCACCAGGCTTCTTAAGCAGGGTGAATTTTACTTCTCCAATGACATGCTGAAGAAAATCATCCATTCCTACTTTTGCTGCTCCGGATTCTTCAAGATGGGTCCAGGTATGATACCTGTTGTAGAATAATCCTTGTGGAATTCTTAGAATACCGGCAGAAAGAGTGTTCATCATTTTTTTAACTTGCGTTATCATTCTTTCATGCCGGTTAGCTATATTCCAGAAAATGATCAGGAATAATAAATAACCGATAACAAACAGATATTCAATTCCTTTTGTATCGAAAATATCTACTCTGCTGAAACTTTCCATTTTTCCCTCCTTGTATTTAATTTGAACAATTTGTCTTTAACTGTGATCGATCTGATTTGTTTTTCTTCAACTACCCAGGATGGAGATTCTGTATATACCGGCATTCTTCTGACAATCGCCCGGAATACCAGGATCTGGAGAAATATTACTGCAAAACTTACTACAATTTCCATCCATGTCGGAAAATGCAATGCACTGTCATACCAGTGATATGCGATAGTCGAGATATTGAGTCTGTTCAGGATGATTCCTATTATTGTCAATACTGCTCCGATACGAACTAATTTTATATTGAGTCGCCTGTATCCAAACAGGAACAATATACAGGGAAATAACACAAACCCCAGGACTTCAACAAGATACCATGAACCCCACAGCGTATTAAGATATTGAAAATTCTTGCCATGCAAAAAAACCAGTACTGTCATAAAGAAATAAACGAACATTGATATTGTACAAATTCTTGAAAGGCTTAACATTATATCCCTGTGGGAACTTTTATTTAAAAATGACATGTTTTTACCGAATACTCTCTGACCAATAGTCTCTAAAACTATTACCAATGAAAGTCCTGCAAATATACTTGACAGGAAGAAAAGAATAGGTATGAACTCTGAATACCACAGAGGATGTATCTTCGGCTTAGCCATTAGAAAAAGTGCACCAAGACCGGATTGATGTAAAGTGGAGAGTGCGATTCCAAATATTACAACGCCAAGGGTAAGCGAAGCAAAGAATCTTCGTTGAGGCTTCAGGGAAATCCATTCAGTTACAGTCGGGAAGAACTCAATAAATAATGAACCCATATAAAGAAGGAAATGCCATGCAACAAGAAACAGGACAGAGCTTATTCCAAAGGAGTTACCAATAATTGGGTTTATAACCTTCCAGGGGCGCCCCAGGTCAAGCAAAAGTGCACCCGCATAAAAGATATAGGCGAGCAGAGCATACAGTACTGTTGCTCTGACAATTGGACGGTATTTCTCCAGTCCCAGAATATATACCATGAATGTGACGACAAAAGCTCCTCCGGCAAAAGCGACACCTGTGATTACGTTGAAATTAATCCATAGCCCCCATGGACGTTCCTGGGAAGCATGTCCGACTGAACCCAAACCACTTGTAAAACGAATTACCAGAATAACTACCGCTGCCAGTATTGTAATCATGGAAATTATATTGAAGGGAGTTAACAATTTTCCTTTAGGTTTTAATTCATACATGATGAATTTTAAAAACCCAGTGTTTTCTTCTCTGTTCATGACTCTTCTTCTTTTTGTTTCTTATTTTTCCCTTGAACAAAAGCGCTATGCAGACCAAGTAAAAATGCCGGCCAGAGTATCAGTACAAGTGGAACCGAATAGAGGAATGTCTTGTTATATTCCGGATACGATTTGTTTCCCAGATCAGTCCTCAATCCCAATTCCTTAAAAGGAACTGAACTGATATAAAGTACTCCGGTTCCACCAACTTCATTCTCTCCGTATATTTCGTGATAATATTTATCAGGTTCTGAATAGATCCTGGTTCTTGCAATCTCTATAAGGTCTCTTCTTTTCCCGAAAAGGAGGGCTTCTGCCGGGCAATTCTCAACACAAACCGGTTTTTCACCTTCCAGTAGAAGTTCATAACACATTCTGCACTTATTTATTTTCGGATTCGGACTGTTGTATTCAAACTTTGGTATATCGAACGGACATGAAATCATACATGACCTGCATCCCATGCATTTTTCTTCACGCCAGATCACAGGACCCCCATCGGTTTTCAGCATTGCTTTTGTGAGACATGCTGATGCACAGGCAGGATTGTTACAATGGTTACAAGCCCTTCTCATATACATCTCCCCTTTGGAGGTATTATAACAATTGATAACTACGCGTCTTGCCTCATTGGTTTCACGTAATTCTCCAGCCGCTGGCACAGTCTCAGGTAAAGGAAATCCGTATTTTTCAGCGCATGCAGTTTCACAAGCCTGACAGCCAACGCAAAGCGTTGAATCATATAGAATCCCGAAGAACTCTGTATCACTCTTACTAACAGGCGGGGAGCCAAAGCTCTTCCCCATTGCAAGCGTGCTCCCGGCGATCCCCAGAGCTTTTAAAAAATTTCGTCGATCAACACTCATAATTCATAATTTTAGTTACTTATTAAAAGACCATTTTAAAAAAAATGTTGTTATTTTGACATATCAACAAAATTTGTCTGGAAATCTTCCCATACTTCCGGTCCCATTTGTGAAAGGACCCCGTCACTTACTTCACCTCCGTCCTGGAGCACCGCATGGCTGTATTTCTCATTTCCTGCATTAAGAACTGTTGTCAGAAAACACTTAAGACGCGAGAATTCCTGAGTCAGGTATTGTCTGTATTTTTCGGCATAGAACAATAACTGGATTTCCCTGTGCCAGTTCAACGGCTCTATTTTATAAACCCAGCCTTCATTATATGGAGAGGAATTTATGAGGTCTGAATTGGTTTCAAGAACTGAGTTATGTTCTCTGATTGTACCTGAAACAGGTGCGTAGAGATCGAGATGCTTTCCATTCTGTATGAGTGAGAGAATCTGTTCCCCTTTCTTGACTTTACTGCCATCTTTCTTCATTTTAACCCTGGTGATCGTACCTGTTATATGCTGCAGGAAATCATCAATCCCTATCTTCACCATTCCATCCTGTTCCATGAAGGCCCAGGTGTGTGCCTTGTCAAAATAGAGACCCTGGGGTATTAAAACTGCAGATTCACCAAACACCCTGTCGGATTGCGGGAGCAATACAGTAGAGATGCTCCTGGATCTTCCTTCATATTTTACTACCTGGCTGACAGTTATAACTATAACAAGCGCTGCTGCAAACAGAAACAGAAGGACAACAAACGGAGACCTTGCTTCTGACACAGCTGTAGTAAATACTTCTGTTTCATATAACCGGTCAACAGATTTTTGTCTCTCGGTAATCAGAAGATCATTGTAACCATTATCATAAAGGAATTTCTGGCCGTCGGTGAGCACCCATCTCAGAAAAGCAACAGTTGCTTCGCCTTCAGGCTGGCTTATACCTGCAGCATAGATATTTGAACAGAGGCTTTTCGGATATTTGCCGATCCATATGCCTCTTGACAACTGGTTAAAGTCACCATAGATTTTTTCACTGTAATCAAGAGTGCCATTATTGTTGTTGTCAATTGGCAAAAAGCTTAATCCCTCTGCCAGAGTCTGATTTTTCAAGTCTGCCACACCAGTAAGCCTGCAAAAACCTATTCCATAAGGATCTTTTCGAATTGCTGTGATCAGAGCTTCGCTGCCGGTAACCTCTCTACCTGCCATGTTTATTTTATCGGTTCCGAGAAATCCTGCAAGACCGGCTATTACTGATTCATCCTTTACCCAGTAATAATTTACAGGTGCATTTTCAGAGTCAGTAATTATCGAATTCCACTTTTCTCCATTCTTGTTGTTCATTATTTGCAACAACACAACAGCTGACAAGCCATGCTGATTTATTTTTTCAAGAGCCGGATTCTGATTACTTATTACCGGAACAATGATATCCCGCCCTATAATTGTGTTCCATCCTGATCCATTTCTGAAACCGGGATAATTTCTGGCTGAAACAAAACCAATCATCCCTCTGCTGATCAAATCTTCAGCTTCTTTAATGTCAGAGGCCATGATTACCTTTACGCTCACTCCTGTGGTTACAGAGCCATAATTCTCAGCCCATGCTGACGCAAGAGGATACAGATCAGGGGTACTCATAATCCTCAACGTATCTGATACCGGAGAAGATCTGCCGTATATCAGACTGCTGCTGAAGATCAATAAACCGGTTAAAAAGACAAATGACCTTTTCATAGCTATATGTTATTTATTCTTATTTTTTTGATTTTTCCTCATTTCTTTATTCTGGCTGATCATTCTCTCAGATTCCTTATTACCAAGGATGGTGCCAAATAAAAAAACAAGGCCTAATACCTTGTTTTTATGATATTTACACATTATTCTCCGGAACTTATCCCGACACCAATGTGTTGAATTTATATACAGTGTATATTTTTTATACTCTCAAACCACTGTAAAATAAGCGTATTGATTCGATTGTTTATTTATTCAACATATGTTGATATTTTCTACATTATCTATTAAAAATGTCAGCTTTTGCCTGATAAATCATGAAAAAAATTCATTAACCCCTCCTTTTTCTGTTTAACCAGCCCTGCCGGATTTTTTCGGCAAAAAAAAATCGGCCTCTTCGATTGGAGCCAAGCTCAGCCGGCCCAACCCTCCTTATCAAGGTTACGGTAATTAATCGCTTCTGATATGTGTTCTGCAAGAATGTGCTCAGATTCGTCCAGATCGGCAATTGTCCTGGCAACCTTCAGTATCCTGTCGTATGCCCTTGCGGATAATCCTCTAAGCTCCATTGCCGTCTTAAGAAGCCTGCCTCCGGCTTCATCGAGCTGACAATACTTACGTTGCATCGATGATGTCATCTGGGCATTTGAATAGATCCCCTTCACCGCTTCAAAGCGCCGGGCCTGAACATTCCTTGCTTTCACTACCCTCTCCCTTACAGAAGATGAGTGCTCAGTGCTTCCCGCATCTGCAAGCTTGTCATAGTTTACCGGAACTACCTCAATATGGATATCTATCCGGTCAAGCAAAGGACCTGAGATCCTGTTCAGGTATTTTTGCACCATTCCAGGGGAACACATGCATTCCTTCTCCGGATGATTATGAAATCCGCAGGGACATGGATTCATGCTGGCTACAAGCATAAAGCTTGCAGGGTAATCAACAGTCGATTTTGCCCGTGATATTGTTATTACCCTGTCCTCCAGTGGCTGGCGCATCACCTCCAGCACAGTACGTTTAAACTCGGGTAGTTCATCGAGGAATAAAACGCCGTTGTGACCCAGGGAAATTTCCCCGGGCTGTGGGAAAGTACCCCCGCCTACCAGAGCCACGTCGGATATTGTATGGTGGGGACTTCGGAAAGGCCTCCTTGTCATCAGTGCACAATGATCATCAATTTTGCCTGCCACCGAATGGATTTTTGTCGTTTCAAGAGCCTCCTCAAGTGTCAGAGGAGGGATTATTGTGGGCAAACGTTTTGCCAGCATCGTTTTACCTGCTCCCGGGGGACCAATCATTATTATATTATGTCCTCCTGCGGCCGCAACCTCCAGTGCACGCTTTACATTCTCCTGTCCCTGAACATCAGAGAAATCAATATCATATTTGTTTGCTTCAGCATTAAAGATCTCCACCAGGTCTACCCTAACAGGATCGAACTTTTTTATACCGTTGAAAAATTCAACAACCTCTCCCAGTGTGACCATTCCATATACGTCAAGACCACCAACAACTGCAGCCTCCTTTGCATTTCTTACCGGTACAATAATCCCTTTAAATCCTTCATCCCGTGCACGCATGGCAATCGGGAGAACTCCTTTGACCGGCTGCAGGGTCCCGTCAAGCGAAAGCTCTCCTATTATTATATACGACTCAATTTCTGCCCTGCTTACCTTCTCATCGGCTGCAAGAATTCCAAGTGCGAGAGGAAGGTCATATGAAGCGCCCTCTTTTCTGATATCAGCCGGTGCCATGTTTATCACAACCTGTTTGCCCGGCCAGTGAAGGTCAAGAGCACGAAGGGCCGATTCAATCCTCTGCTGGCTCTCCTTGACTGCGACATCGGGCAATCCTACAAGAAAGAAACGAACGCCGCGGGAAACATTTACCTCTATGGTAACTGTAACGGCATCTATACCGTTCACGGCACTGGTGAAAGTCCGGATTAACATAGGAAAATTTTTTAGCACTTATGGAAACACAAATCAAATATAGATAAAAAAATGAAAAGAGATAAATAAAAACAGATATGTGGAGAGGGGAATTCTTTCATAATTCCTATATAATATGAGTTTTAAGGATTGATTTTATTGTTAATTAATTAACAGCATGAATTCCAGTTATTTAGATGATAAAATGAACCATTATATTAAATATTTGTAATATCTTTGAATAAGTATGAAATTAATTGAAATACAGATCATTATGAAAATAATTCTTTTTTCACTTTTAATAATCAGTACTTCCGTGTATGCATTTGCCCAGGATAATTCCCGGGATTGCAAGGAAGCTGTCCTGCCGTTTCTCACTTCCTTTGAAGGTTACTCGCTGAGCGACAAATGTAAATTCTCTGAATTCTTTTACTATGATTTTGCAATTGCCCGAAACAGCAGGTCCGTACACAAAGAAGGAGTATACCGGGAAACCTGGTATAAAAGGAATCCGGACAATTCCCGGCACATTTCAGGTCCACAGATACTTAAGCAGCAGACCGATGCCATCAAAGCGGCAGGAGGAGAATTGGCACCGGATTCGGACGGGGATGTATTTATAATAGTTTACCAGGGTAAAGAATACTTGATCCTTGTGAATGCCAACATATACAGTGAAGATCAGGATAATTATGGTGTTATTTCCATCGAAGGTGAAGCAACAAAACAAGAATCCAATTTACCGGGCACGACAGGAACAGTAGAAACAACAGATATTAATGGTTCCCAAAGTACACAAAGTCAGCATGGTTCGGTTAAAATAGAAGGAGCTGCTAATCCTGCTGGTTCAATTGAATTACCTTATGATAGTTACATAGAAAATGATTCTGGTGCTGTAATTCCTCCAACAGTAGAAAAATTTGAATACTTAACAGAGGACATTAATTATGGTAAAATATCAACTGTTTCAATCTCTGCGAACACTAAAAATATAAAGATCAACTCTTTAAACTTAAATGCGCCAAATGTGGTTCTTAATGAGATCAGCGAAATTAAAGGCACTTCTGCCATTGCAAAGGCTACATTTTCGCCATCTGCTAACGGTAAGTCCATGATCAGCGGAGGTTATTGCTGGAGCACCAGTTCAAACCCTTCCACAGCAGATAATAAAAATACCCGAGATGGAATATTATTTGATTTATCACCTGGTACTGTATATTATGTAAGAGCCTATGCGATAACAGATGACGATACAACTTATGGAAATGAGATAAGTTTTAATTCCGGACAAATATTTGGTTCATTTTATGCCGGAGGCCTGGTGTTTTACAACGATGGCATGGGACACGGATTGGTTTGTTCCGAAACCGATCAGAGCACGTTTGAAGCATGGGGTTGTATGGGGGGGTTTGTTTCAGGAGATACCGGAATCCCAATTGACAGACATTCCGGTTATACCAATACTAATACCATTGTGGCTACATGTCATAAGACCCATTGTGCTGCCAGATTATGTTTCAATTCAACACTTAACAATTACTATAATTGGGTTTTACCTGCAACAGACGAAATGTATTTAATCTATAAGAATTTATACATGCAGAACCTTGGTGGATTTAATAGTACCGACTTTTGGTGGACTTCTACTGAATCTGACAGGGATAAAGCTTATGCCTTCAATTTTAACCATACTGACTTCCATCTCGTTACGGGAGATAAGAATATTGGGTTGCGTGTTCGCCCTATAAGGTCTTTTTAATTCCTGGCTTAATGAAATAATAGTTATTAAAACTAAAAGAACTTACTTACTATCAATCTATAAATATAATCCATAATGAAAAAAACGCTTATATCAATAGTTTTAGGTTTTTTAGCCCTGGCTTTATTTGCCCAGAAGGATAATCCTGATTGTCTTAAAAAAACGATCCCACTCTTTACACCAATGAATGGCTTTTATCTGGATAATTGTAATTATTCTGAATTTGGCTCCTATGAATTTTTGGTTGACAGAGGGGCAAGGGCAATAAAAAAAGAAGGCATTTACCGTGAAGTCTGGTTCCGCAAAAAGGAGGACAATAAACGGGTAGTCTCAGGCCTGCAGATCCTTCAGAACCATGTAAATGCAATAAAATCAGTTGGTGGTGAAGTTCTGAAAGAATCGGATGGAAACGTTTTCAGAACCACATACAATGGCAAAGAAATATGGATTTTTGTGAATGCAAATACAAACAGTGAAGATCAGGATAACTATGGTATCTTTTCAATAGAAATTGATGTCATGAAACAGGAGGTCAGTGCTCTGGATATTAAAGGGAGCATAGCTTCTCAGGGGAAAATAGCCTTATACGGGATCCTTTTTGACACCGGGAAATCCGATATCAAACCTGAATCGGAAAAAGCAATCAGTTCAATTGCAGCGTTTCTGAAAGAAAATCCCGGAGTCAGTGTATACATTGTGGGTCACACAGACAATGCTGGTGATTATGAAATGAACCAAAAGTTATCCAGATCCAGAGGGGAATCGGTTAAAAACTACCTTGTGTCGAAGTATCAGATTTCAGCTTCCCGGCTGACAGGAGATGGGGCCGGTCCCATTTGCCCTGTTACATCAAACGATACAGAAGAAGGCCGAACACTTAACAGAAGAGTGGAAATTGTAAAGAAATAACCATATTTTAAACCAGAACAAAAATGGAATCCGGGAAAATTAAGTTAAGTGCACTGTTCCTGTTTGGCTTTTGCCTGGCAGAAGTTCAGGCACAAACAGTTGAAGACATTGATGGCAATATTTATAAAACAGTAACTATAGGCACCCAGATATGGATGGCTGAAAACCTTAAAGCCACAAAATTCAATGATGGTACAGAGATCCCTCTTGCTAAAGCGGATGCCAATGAATGGGCCGACCATACAGTTGCAGCATCAACAACTCCGGCATACTGCTGGCTCTATGACTCAGCATCGGTATATAAGGACCGTTATGGAGCGTTTTATAATGGGTTTACTGTAATTAAAGACAACTTGTGTCCTGACGGCTGGCATGTCCCGTCAGATCAGGACTGGACAATTCTTATAACATATCTGGGGGGAGAAGTCGACGCAGGAGGCAAACTTAAAGAGACTGGTACGGCAAACTGGAATGAACCAAATAATGGCGCCACTAACGAAACTGGTTTCACAGCCCGTGCAGGAGGTTCAATATCAGACAATGGTTCAAACTGGTACAATAAATCCTATGCTTTCTGGTGGAGTTCCACTGTTGACAATGAAAAATATCTCTGGACCAGGAATATTAACTTTAATGGTTCCAATATAATCAGGAGCTATGCCGAAATGCAGGCTGGCAATTCTGTCCGGTGTATTAAGGATGCAACCGTAGAAATTGGAGGTATGAAAACCATTGCACAAAACGATGAAAAACCACTCACGGCCATAGAGCAAAAACAGTCTGAACATGTGACCATTAGAAATGAAGCCTTCCGATTTGAAATAACCGCACCGAAAAGCTGGTCATTCAGCAAAATAGTACAGCAAGACCCGTATGAAGAGATGAAGTCTGGTAAGTATAGCTCCTCTGTCTCCACTGGCGAAGAGGATAAGGTGCCTGAAAACTGGAATGGATTCAGACTTAATTCTATAGGCTCATCAATTGATTCAAGCCCATTTCTCATTATCTATGCCCACAAGGTAGAAGATCAAAAACCTGAGGATTTCGCAAAGATTTTCGAATTATCTCTCACAAGGTTTGGTATAAAGGATTTAAAATTAAACCGGAATTTTTCCGTTGGAGATGCGACAGGTTTTGACTGTATTTATGACCTTGGTATCAGGGTTCGTTATACAGCTCTCTACAAAAATGGAATACGGGTCGTCATTCACTACTATTTCCCTTCAAACGATCCCACTCTTTTTGAAAGGTATGCAACAGAAGTCGATAAGGTTATCAGGTCATTGCGTATCAAATAAAAGACTTTCCGGAAGGCTAAGTCAGGCAGAATCAGGCAATGGAACTGTTTTCCGGTTGAATTCATTTAATTTTTGTATCATTTTGCTTAAGATATCCGGATGATTTTTAGTATATTGCATCTAATGGGCAGAGAGATCGGAACTATAATCTAAAGAATTGACAATGGAAAAAGTTCATATTTTACCAACAAACAAGACTCCTGAATATCTTTTAGAGCCTAAAGGAAATATAAAAATAAAAGGTCGGGCAATTGATGAAAGCAGAACAGGAATTCCTGAGCAGGTAATGAAATGGATTGATTCTTACCTCCTTAATCCTGCAGACTCAACTGAAGTTGTAATTGCTTTGGAATTTCTGAACAGTTTTAATACAATAGTACTTACATCTATCCTTAAGAAAATGACTCAGCTGATTCAACAGCGGAGGAAACTCCACATTAAATGGTATTATGAAGAAGATGATGTGGATATTTTTGACCGTGGAGAATATATCTCCACAGTCATAGATATTCCGATTGAATTTATTAAAACTGAAAATATTTCCGATTGTTAATTTCCTTTTTAGTTTAATACTCTGCAGAAATAGCTGAATCAGATTGCAGTACCTCCTCTTTCTCCGGTACGTATTCTGATGCACTCTTCCAGGGGAGTTATAAATATCTTGCCATCGCCTACTGAACCATTCCCGTTTGTCCTGGCCGACTTTAGGATCGTGTCAACCGTAATATCAACAAATGCCTCATTTACAGCGATCTCAATCTTTATTTTAGGTATAAGGTCAGGTATAATAATCTGACCTCTGTACATCTCCTCGATCCTCTGCTGGCCATGTCCTGAAACACGGCTGACGGTAATTCTTTTTATGTCAGCTTCTATAAGCGCTTCACGTACCCTGTCAAGCTGAACTTCTCTTATTATTGCGGTTATTAGTTTCATTTTAAGTAATTTACCTGATATTATTATTAGCTGGGATTTAACATTCCATATCCTCTCTCCCCATGATAGGATCTGTCGAGACCTGCCATTTCATCATCTTCAGATGATTTAATCTTTATGAATCTGTCAAGCATAAATAATAATGCAAATGTCACAAGACCAGCATAAACAATTGCAATTGTAACAGCAAGAGCTTGTATGCCAAGCTGATTCAGTATTGTCCAGGAACCACCTGCTGATGTTGCAGCATCACTCATCCATGATGGACGAATAAAGAAAACCAGAAGTAATGCTCCTGTAATCCCTCCAATTCCATGAATCCCGAAGGCATCAAGGCTGTCATCGTATCCTAGCTTGTTCTTCAACATAATTGCCATGTAGCATAACATGGATGCAATAATTCCAAGGACCATTGCCCCCCATGGCTGTACTACTCCTGCAGCCGGTGTGACAGCCACAAGTCCGGCAAGGATCCCGCTGGCAAAACCAAGTGCAGTCGCTTTACCCTGATGCCTGCTTTCAATTATAATCCATGAGAGTGCCCCTGCAGCTGCTGCAACCTGTGTTGCTGTAAGCGCCTGGGCAGTACTGAGTCCTGATGATATGCTGCTGCCTGCATTGAATCCAAACCATCCTACCCACAGTAAACCTGCACCAAGCATGGTTATTACCAGATTATTCGGACGTATTACCTGGTAAGGATACCCGCGGCGTGCCCCAAGATAGAGTGCAGCAACCAGGCCGCTGACTCCGGCAGATATATGAACAACAGTACCTCCTGCAAAATCAATAGCCCCTTTTGAACCCATATTAAAGAGAAATCCATCAGAAGCCCAAACCCAGTGGCAAAGAGGATTATATACCAGGATACTCCACAGAGCAATGAAGAAACAATAAGCTTTAAAAGAAACCCGTTCAGCAAATGCTCCGGCAATAAGAGCTGGAGTGATAATTGCAAATTTCCCCTGAAACATCGAAAAAACATATTCAGGGATCCCGGCTTCCATTACATTTGTGTCGATACCTTTCAGAAAAAAATAATCCGGATTCCATCCGAACCATCCACCTAGAATATTTCCTCCGAAACACATGCTGTAGCCAATAATAACCCATAAAACACTTATTATACCCATCGCCACATAACTGTGCATAATAGTCCCAAGGACATTTTTAGAGCGAACCAGTCCACCATAAAACATTGCGAGACCGGGAATCATTAATAATACCAGTGCAGTAGAAGTTAACATCCAGGCCGTTGCTCCTGTGTCAATCACGGTTCCGTCTGCAGCCTTTAGTCCTGTTAAGCTGAAGAACAAAAATACCAGCATAGTAAGGACCTTTTTCCACCTTGATTTCTTCATAGTTTAATAATTTTTAAATTCTATCATTATTTCGCGACAAACATAATTGTTTTTAGGGTATTTCCAATTATATTAATTCTTTTTTTCATTTTAACCCCTGTTTTTATGTAGTAATTTTCGTTTTATTAACTTTTTTTATCATATACCCCCGTTTTTTGTATACTATTTTTATTTTTTATTATATTTTACACAAATCTGAACTATAGGTCAGCCAGTCAGCAATAAATAATCCCTGGTTCAGAATGTAAATCCTACAACAATAAACATCTGTTCCTTGTCAGGATTTAAAATTACCTGACCTGTAACGGGTATATTAAATGTTTCTGTTACTTTGATGGATTTTAATACCCCGATTCCCAAATTACATACAGCAAATTTGTCTTCACCAGTATCAGGATTAAAAGTATGCCAGCCGTCACCAGCTCCCAGGAACACATTAAAATAGCTGAAAGAATATCCTGCCTGTAAATATGTATCTCCTCCAAGACTGCCGGCGCCACCTGCCTCATTAATTATATAGTTCCCGCTTAAACTGAAGCCTGCTTTTGCAAAACCAAGATTGATCTCATAAGCATGACAGCCTGAAGCCGAAGAATAATCAAAGTATTCAAGCCCTGAAAAATAATAATCAGTCAATCCCGCACTGAAACCTGCCGGAAGTGCAAAACTTAAAAACAAGTCTGCTTCCTGAAATCCATTTAAATCGGTCGAAGCCCAGGCGCCGGCTGTAAGTATTTTACCGGAATATTTTGCTGATGGCTGTATAACAGGACCAGTTCCATAATTTGAACCTCTCCATATATAATTACTATAAAAATCAGCTCCCGCCTTAAATTTTGAATCAGTATCATCCTGTGAATATGCAGTATCAAATGATGCTGACACAAAGCAGGAAATCGTAGCAACTAAAAGACTTGTTCCCTTTTTCATAGTTTAAATTTAAATTAGTAAAACTAAAATATTCTTTTTTTATTATTAACCCTCTTTTTATAGGGGTCTATGTTAGTATTATTATTCATTTCCCATTTTATACCCTATTTTTTATGGGGGCAAGATAACTATTTATATCTTATTATTAATATATACCCCTATTTTTTTTATTTAAACAGTTTATTATTTTTTGAATATTAACTCAGGAGTATTTCAGATATCTTACAACTGGAATAAAAATCCTAACTTTGAAATCCACCTGTATCATTTATGCTCTGAAACCAGATATTATGTTAATTAAGCATTTACAGTTCGTCCTTGGTATTCTGATCATATCAACCGGTCTTTCAGGCTGCTACGGGGATATCAATGTAACATGCGAATTCCAGGCTCCCGGATATTTTGACAGTGATTCACTTAATCTTTATTTCTTTCATTCATCCAAAGCAAACAGGCCGGCAAAAGGGATTACAGCCTTCCCCGACGGAGGCATTCCGAAGACTCTCTATAAAAATGTCGCCCTGTACCAGTTCAATATCATTAAAAGATCCCTTGTTACAATAATGGATTATGGCTCCCTGCCCTATTCAGAGAGCAGATGGAAATTCAATCTTATGATCAGAAGCGATTCTGCAGCATTTAAGATCGAACCTGTTTCAGGATGGGAGAATGAGTTGAAATGGGGACTTGATTCAGCTATTTACCTTAAATTCAGGCTATGGTATATCTATAATATAAAATCGGGGGAATTAACTATGAGTGATTCAGAAACTGAAGTGCCGTCATATCTGAAATCTGTTTCTGTACAGGAAATGAAGAGGCTCACCGGGGGACTTACCTATAAGGAGCGTGGAATAGATATGGATGTGATCTGCCCTGCTAATAAAAGAGAGAGGATTAATGAGCTGTCACAATTGAAAGGCAATCAGGAATATCGCAATGCCTTAATTGAGACCCTCACTGGTAGTATTACCTCAGATGAAATTACAGGCATAATATCTGACATAAATGAATATCTGAACGGCCTTGATGATTATAACCGTCTATTGAAAAAGGAATCAGGCGAAAGAACAATCAAAAAGATTGAAGCAATTAAAGCCACATTGCAACCCTGAGGGGATTCACTGTCTCTCTATTCAGCCCCCCTGCCCCCCTGAATGGGGGTTAATCTTCCGGTTTTAACCAATATTGGTCATAGTCAGGATTTTTACCACCCTTAGGGGGTGTTGGGAACAGTCGCGACTGTTCCCAGCACAATTATTAATATAATAATCAGAATTTATGAAAATAATCCCATGAACATGATCAGGCATAATTACAAATGAATTCAAATCAATATATGGGTACTGTCTTCCTAACCAATGCCATTGTTCCCTGGCAATAATACCATTTGCTGACAAACAGATAGATTTATTCTTAATCAAACCGAAGGAATGAAAACGATCTTTAACAACGATAGTAAAAAAATAATGCCGTTTTCTTGAATAATTAAACCCCAACAGCCTAAGGCGTTTCCTATTGTGCAGCAACATTTTTTATTCAGGATTCAGGTCAGCGAGACCATATATAACTAAATATAAACAAATTATATTACCTGGCAAAAAATATTTCAAAAAAAAGTTGGTGGATTAAATATCTGTAATAACTTTGTCTTTTTGGTTAAACTATTTGGTTTATCCTATTTATTAATTAAAGCGGTTAAAATGGGAGAAAATGATAAGCTGACAGAGGAAAGGATTTTTGATGCAGCAACAGATGTCTTTCTCGATAAAGGCATGGACGGCGCCAGAATGCAGGATATTGCAGATCGTGCCACAATAAATAAAGCACTATTACATTATTATTACCGTACCAAGGACAAACTATTTAACGCTGTTTTTGAAAAGATAGCAGGTAAACTGTTTTCCAAATTTGCCCCCGTATTCAGCGAAAATCTATCGCTTGAAGAGAAGATCAGGTTCTTTTTCCGTGAACATATTACATTTCTTCAGCAGAATCCAAGACTGCCTGCTTTTATCCTCAATGAGATTAACCGTAATCCGGCAAGGATGAGAAAGATACTTAACAACATCGATATTAATAAATTATGGAGTGTACTCGAGGAACAACATCATGATGAGCTGGTCAGATACAACATTACAAAGGAATCGATACCCCAGATAATGACAACAATTGCCGCGATCAGTGTCTTCCCGTTTGCAGCCAGAGGGCTGCTCGAAGCCATATTCGAAAAAATGAATATAACATTTGACTCCTACATCGAGGAGAGAAAAGTATTTGCTGCTGATTTTGTGATAAAAGCTTTAACAAAATGAAAAGGATAATCTTAATCCTGTTCCTGATGATAAACTCAGGAATATCCGGGTTGGAGGCGCAGAAGAAACTGACCCTCAAAGAATGCTATGAATTGGCAATGAAGACAAATGCCATCGCCGGCGAAAAACAGGCTTATTCGAATATCTCCAGAATAAAGGATGAGAACCTGGCGAAGGGATGGCTCCCCACTTTAGATGCCAATGCAAGTGTGGCATATAACTCTGATGTTGTAGATTTTGGAGCAGCAACAGCATCGGTTCCGGGCATGTCATCGCTATTCAGGCCTATGCCCCAGGATCAGTATAAATTGACTCTTGATATAAACCAGGTTCTTTATGACGGAGGAGCCATCAGAAGTGCAAGAGAAATTGAACAGGCAGAGCTGAGGATAAATGAGAAACAGACGGAAACAGACCTCTATAAGCTGAGAGGGCAGATAAATTCCTTCTATTTCAACATAATGCTGCTTAACCGCCAGAAGCAATTGCTGGAAAATTATTTCAACCTCCTGGTAAAAAGAATCTCCACAATGCAATCAGCAGCAGATAACGGTGTGATCAAAAAAGCGGATATTGATGTAATCGCTTCAGAGAAACTTAAGCTTGAACAGCAGATAACCGAAAACCGTTTACGCCGCCATGCATTTATGAAGATATTATCTGACATGACAGGAAGTGAGATCAGCGATTCTACAGAGTTTATCCTTCCCGATCATGCAGCAGAACTCCCGGATGAACTGCAAAGACCAGAGCTTCAGGTTTTCGATCTGAGAAAAGATCAGCTTTCTGCTGGACTCAAAATGGTTCAGAGCAAAAGAATGCCCAAAGCTTTTGGTTTTGCCACCCTGGGTTATGGAAATCCCCCGGGAATGGATTTTTTCAATGACTCTTTCGATACCTATTATATAATGGGGGCAGGAATCAAGTGGAACATTTTCGACTGGAACAAAGCAAGAAATGAGAAGCAGGTTATAAGCCTCCAGCAGGGAATAATCGAAAACAGAAAAACCGACATGACAGATAATCTCAGGAGACAACTCGAAGCAAAGATGAGCGAGATAAACAGTCTCACGGAACTTGTCAGAACCGATTCAGAACTTATTGAACTCAGGAAAAGGATCACCTCAACTGCCGAATCGCAGTTCGGGAACGGAACAATAACTGCCACCGAATACCTTAATGAACTGAATTCAGAAAAATCTGCAGTCATAAACAGTGAAATACATAAGATAAATCTCTCACTTGCCGGTATCGAATACCTGAATATTAGCGGACAGGAAATTGAATAAGTGTATCTATAAATCAATAAATCACAAATATGAAGAACCAACTCTTAATAATTATCCTGTTTGCTATTTCAGTTAGCTGCAGAAATAATAATGGAGAAGCTGATGCATACGGTAACTTCGAAGCTGCAGAAATAATAATATCTGCAGAAACCTCCGGGAGAATAATTGATTTTGAACCGGTTGAAGGCACTCTGGTCGAAACAGGAGATCTGATAGCACTTGTTGACACCACTATACTGCACCTTCAGAGATCAGAAATTGATGCAGGCATTAAAAGTGTCAGAACCCGCATAAGCTCAACTAATGCACAGAACGAGATTCTTAATCAGCAGATAGAAAACCTCAATATCAATATCCAAAGAATTGGTAATATGCTCAGGGACGAAGCTGCCACTCAAAAACAATATGATGATCTTACGGGGCAGGTGGCTGTACTACAGAAACAGATAGCTGCAAACAATACCCAGAAAGAGTCGGTTCTGGCTGAGATGGCTGTAATGGAATCTAAAAAAAACACTGTTAGCGAACATATAAGGAGGAGCAGTGTTAAGTCCCCGATAAAAGGCACAATTATTGAAAAATATGCTGAGGCAGGAGAAATTACAGCCGCCGGGAAACCGCTGATCAAAGTTGCTGACCTCTCTGAAATTATATTAAAGGTATATATAAGCGGGGCCCAGATGGGCAATATTAAGACCTGCCAGAAATGCAACATCAGAATAGATGACGGGGAAAAAGGATACAAAGAATTCGAAGGCATTGTCAGGTTCATAGCAGAAAAGGCAGAATTTACTCCTAAGATAATCCAGACAAAAGAGGAAAGAGTGACACTTGTATATGCTGTTGAGATTGGAGTGGCAAATGACGGGTCGCTAAAATCAGGGATGCCGGGAGAGGTCATTTTTTAAGCATAGATCTGTAATCAAAATGGGGAAAACAATCGAAACATCCGGAATCGGGAAAAAATTCGGAACTACAACAGCCCTGGAAGATATTTCGTTTTCGGTGAATGAATCTGAAGTATTCGGTTTCATAGGTCCTGATGGTGCAGGAAAAACAACACTCTTCAGGATTATAACAACCCTGCTCCTTCCGGATACAGGAGAAATAAGCGTACTCGGGAAAAACTGCAGGACTGAATACAAGGCGCTGAGGAAAGAAATAGGCTATATGCCCGGCCGATTCAGCCTTTACCATGATCTGTCCGTGGAAGAGAATCTCAACTTCTATGCAACAATTTTTGGAACTACTGTAAGCGAAAACTATGACCTGATCTCGGATATTTATTCGCATATCGAACCATTCAGGAAAAGGCCTGCCGGCAAATTATCGGGAGGAATGAAGCAGAAACTGGCTCTCTCCTGCGCCCTCATACATAAGCCAGGTCTTCTTGTCCTGGATGAGCCTACAACAGGCGTAGATGCCGTTTCAAGATCAGAGTTCTGGGACATGCTTGGAAAGCTGAAGCAGCACAACATCACTATTCTTGTATCCACCCCTTATATGGATGAGGCTATGAGATGCGACAGGGTGGCACTTATCCAGAATGGGAGACTCCTGGCAATAGATTCTCCCGCGAAGATAAGAGCGGGATTCAGCAGGAAGCTATTCAGCATTAAAGCATCCGGGAAATACAGGCTTATTACTGCCTTAAGATCATTCCCGTTAACAATTACATCATTCCCGTTTGGGGAATCTGTCCATGTCACTTTCAAAGATGATATAGTTCCTACAGGGCTCAATGAACATCTGATAAACAATGGCATCAGTGATGTTACTATCAATGAAACAAAGGCAGGTATTGAGGACCGTTTTCTCGAACTGATGGAGACCGCAGGACGATGAGAAATACTGTAATATCCGTTGAGAATCTGGTAAAGAAGTTCGGAAGCTTTACAGCCAATGACAACCTCAGTTTCGAGGTATACGAAGGCGAAATATTCGGATTCCTGGGGGCAAACGGAGCCGGAAAGACAACAGCAATAAGGATTCTGTCAGGACTATCAGCACCGACATCGGGTAAAGTTACAGTGGCAGGGTTTGATGCCGGAAAACAGGCAGAGCTCATAAAAAGGAACATTGGTTATATGTGCCAGAAATTTTCACTCTATGAGGATCTTACAGTTAAAGAAAACATCACCCTTTACGGAGGCATTTATGGACTCAGCCGCTCGCTTATTGTAAGCAGAATCGGAGTGCTGCTCGACAGGCTCAGATTCCGTGCTTTTGAAAACAGACTGATATCAGATCTGCCACTGGGGCTCAGACAGAAACTGGCGTTCTCGGTTGCATTGCTGCATGAGCCTAAGATAGTGTTTCTTGATGAACCTACCGGAGGAGTGGATCCCATTACAAGAAGGCAATTCTGGGAGATGATTTATGAAACAGCTGCCATGGGAATAACTATTTTTGTAACAACTCATTACATGGATGAAGCTGAGTATTGCGACAGGATATCAATAATGAGCGAAGGAAAGATTGTAGCCCTGGATACTCCCGATAATCTGAAGAAGAAGTATAATGCAGAAACAGTGGAAGATGTATTTATTAAGATAGCGAGGCCATAAAGACACGAACTCACCCCCCATCCCCCTCTCTGCTTCGCAAAGAGGGGGTGCAATAGTGGATTTCCCCCTCTTTACAAAGTAGAGAGGGGGAATCCTGAGCGGAGCGAAGGAAGGGGGTGAGTACATGAGATAAAGGAGGAGTGAGCTAAGATCAAAAAATAAAGGTTAAAGACGAAATAAATCGATCATATGAACAGATTTCTCGGATTTGTCAGGAAAGAGTTCCTCCATATCTTCAGGGACTACAGGACACTTGTTATCCTGTTCGGGATCCCGGTTGCGCAGATATTGATATTCGGCTTTGCAGTGAGCATGGATATCAAAAATGCAGGTGTCGCCTTTCTTGACCTCTCTCATGATGAGATGACACAGAAATTATCGGACAAAATCATTTCATCGGGATTCTTCATTAAAACTGAAGAGTTGCTGAGCTATAAGGATATCGACAGGGTACTTAAAAAGGGAAAGACTAAGGCGGTAATAATATTTGAGGAGCATTTCGGAAGGCGGCTTATAAGAGACGGCAAGGCTTCCCTCAGCATAATAGCAGATGGTTCAGAACCCAATACCGCCACTCTGATCACCAACTATACAACCGCTATTGTCAATGACTTCAACATGGGAATTGCACCGGCACAAATTACCGGAGCAATGCGAATCGTTCCAGAAGTAAAAATGTTTTACAACCCTGGCCTGCAAAGCCATTTTATGTTTGTCCCGGGTGTTATAACCCTGATACTGATACTTATATGCGCACTGATGACTTCGGTTACAATAACCCGCGAAAAGGAATTCGGGACAATGGAAGTCCTGCTGGTATCACCACTCAGACCAATACAGATAATCCTTGGCAAGGTGACTCCGTATTTTCTTTTGTCTTTTATCAATGTGCTGCTCATTCTTGCATTGTCGTGGTTTGTGTTCGGACTTCCGGTTAAGGGAAGTATTGTACTGCTCCTTGCCGAATCGATGCTTTACATTCTGATGAGTCTCTCCCTCGGGATCCTTATTTCAACAGTCTCTTCAACCATGCAGCAGGCAATATTCATATCTCTCATCGGGCTTATGCTTCCGACAATACTGCTGTCGGGATTTATCTTCCCTATTGAGAATATGCCAAAAATATATGACTATGTAAGCTCGATAGTACCGCCTAGATATTTTATCATAATAATAAAGAATATAATGATCAAGGGAACCGGTTTGATGTATATATGGAAAGAAACTCTGATACTGACAGTTATGACGATAGTGTTTATCGTGATAAGCGTGAGGAAGTTTAAAATCCGGTTAGAATGAAAAGGCGCAAGGCGCAGGACGCAAGGCGCAAGGTGCAGGACCCGTTACACAGGGTTACTATCCCTGAGCCCTGTGCCCTGAGCCAAATACTTAAAGATCAGAATTATGGAGTTAATAAATAACTACTTAAAAAACAATGAGAACTATCTTATACCTTATCCGCAAGGAATTCATCCAGATCTTCAGAAATAAATTCATCTCTAAGGCAATTTTTGCCGTACCTGTTGTCCAGATGCTGATCCTGGTACCGGCAATTACATTTGAACTTAAGAATGTTGATATGGTTATCATTGATAAGGACCTGACACCTGTATCACGCGGACTGATCAGCAAACTGGAGGGATCAACCTTTTTCAGGATAGCAGGGACCACCTTCTCTGAAAAAGAAGCAAACAACCTGATGCATCACAATAAATGCGACATCATACTTCATATACCTGATGGATTCAGTAAAGATATAGGTAACGGTAATCCGTCTAAAATCATGGCAAATATTGATGCCATAAATGCCTCATCGGCACAGCTTTCATGGGCTTACTTAAACGGGGTTATACGCGATTACAACAGTGGGATAATTACAGAGAACATAAATATCTCATCCGCCCGGAACGCAGCACCCGGAATAGAGATTACCAACAGGTACTGGTATAATGAGGAGTTAAACTACAAGTATTATATGCTGCCCGGGATCCTTGTTATTCTTGTTACTGCCATAGGGTTTCTTCTTGCAGGACTAAACATGGTAAGAGAAAAAGAGATAGGCACAATTGAACAGATAAATGTTACTCCTGTCAGGAAACATCAGTTCATAATTGCAAAGATGGCCCCATTTCTTCTTATCGGGCTGATTGACCTGGGAGTGGGTTTGCTTATAGGAAAACTTGCCTTCAGCATCCCGTTTGAGGGGAGTGTTCTGCTTATGTTCTTTGGCGCAACCCTATTCCTTATAGCAGTACTGGGACTTGCCCTTTTCATCTCAACTTTTTCCGGAACCCAGCAGCAATATATGTTAATAGCCTTTTTCTGCATGATAATATTCATCCTGATGAGTGGTATCTTCACTCCTTATGAAAGCATGCCTCAGTGGGCGCAGGATTTCAATCTCATAAACCCCGTAGCTTATCTGATGAGAATCAACAGAATGGTAATGTTAAAAGGTTCCACAACGAATGATATAATGATAGAACTGGTATCGCTCGGAGTGATAGCAATATGCTTTTCCGCCCTTGCAGTAAGACGATACAGGAAAACCGCCTAAAACCGAACACCTATAAGAATTATATCATCAATCTGTTCATCATGCATCATCTGAGCCTGAGGATCGGCAGGCGGATGATGTATCCATTCTTCAATTATATTGTTGAATGTTGTCCGCTGCGAAGCCATATCAAGTGACTGGTGAGTAAGCAGCATCTCCTTGAACCTCTTCTTCATAAATTTCCTTCCTTCTGGTCCGCCAAACTGATCGACAAATCCGTCTGAAAACATATAGACGGTGTCTCCATCCTGTATCTCTATCTCATTAATTGTAAACGGTTCCATCGAGGAATAATAACCAATCGGCATCTTGTCAGCATGCGTTTCTAAAAGTTCATATCCCTCTGCGTTTTTCCGAATCAGGAAAAGGGGATTATTTGCCCCTGCAAAAAATAGCTTTTTGTTTCTGAGGTCGACTGAACACAGGGCTATATCCATACCATCCTTTGTTGCATCAGCGGTTCCCTCCTGCTTTAATGCAGTAATTATATTAGTCCTCAGGCTGTTAAGAATATCTGAAGGATTCACGATACCGGTCTCATTGACAATCTTGTTCAGGAAACTGACCCCGAGCATGCTCATGAAGGCACCGGGCACTCCATGGCCCGTGCAGTCGGCAGCAGTAAACACAACATGATCATTTTTGATATTCATCCAGTAGAAATCGCCGCTTACGATATCCTTCGGACGGAACAGAACAAAATAGTCGCTGAATTTCTCTTTAAGTATTTTATCATTCGGAAGAACCGCCCTCTGAATTCTTTCGGCATAATGGATACTGTCGGTAATCTCTTTTTTCTGATAAGTCACAACATCCCTCTGCCGGGCTATTTCATCTTTCTGTTCGACCACCTCTCGTGTCCTCTCCTCCACAATTTTCTCAAGCCTGATCTTTTCCTTTATCAGATTCCTTTCCCTGATTTTGATAATCATTATAACCATGAATACCAGTGAAATGAGTGCAGGAATATAAAACCATGGAGTCTGCCAGAAGGGGGGCTTTATCACAAACGGATATTCAGCAGTTTCCCCGGTCACCCCATACTTGTTCCTTGCTTTAACCCTGAAAACATAATCTCCCGGTGTAAGCCCCGAAAAGACAATTTCTCTCTCCTTCATGTAGGGAGACCATTCCTTGCTCTGGTTTTCAAGGAAATAGGAAAATTCAAGCTCAGCAGGATTATCATAGCTGAATCCGGTAAAAACAAAGGTCAGATGGTTATCGTTATGAGAAAGAACAAGGTTTTCAGGAAGATTCGACCACCTGCTTGTATTAAACTTCCGTTCGTTCCAGTCGACATTTTCAAAAAACAACCTTACATCTGTTATCCTGGTTTCAGGCAGCTTCGAAAAGTTGAAATCCCTGGAGGGGTCATACCTCATAAGTCCATTCTTGGTACCTGTCCAGACAATCCCTTCTTTATCAACAGCAATTGAATTTGCGGTATTCTCTCCTCCCATGAAACCATCGCTGATACCATAATTTATCACTCCGGTTATCTTCATCTGCTTATCAAGGATCAACAGATCGAAGCCTTTATCATTTCCTGCGGCCAGGATGGTATCGCGGATAAACATTAGCGAATTTATTTTATTGGAAGCCAGAACATCTTTGGATGCAATCAGAGAAACGGGTATTGTATCTTTGCTTATATCGAACATGAAGATCCCTCCGTCAAGTGTGCCGATCCAGATATTACCCAGGTGATCTTCCTCAAGCGCCGATATTTTAAGGCTTGTCAGCCCTTCAACGCTATCATAATCAGTATAAACTGTGCCCTCGAGCTTCACAAGGCCTCCCAGTGTTGCAATCCATATCCTGCCCTTTTTGTCCTCAATCACACTCTGCACTTCATCATTTATGAATCCCTCATCCTGTGTCATAAAGAACAGATTGTCGCCAAAAATCCTTCCGTATCCGCCAATCGTTCCTATCCAGATATCCGAATGACTGTCGGTAAAAAGTGTACTTATGTTGCTATTCCCAAGACTCCGGTTGCCAACAAAATCTGATATCACGGAATTTTTAAGGATGTTTATCCCGTCATTTGTACCTATCCATATTTCATTTTTGACTTTTTCGATCGTATTGACTCCTATGCTGTTCAGTCCGCTAGCGGAAGAATAGTGCTTCAAACGCCTGATATTGCTTCCTTCCTTCCTGAAGAGAGAAAGCCCTTCCTCTGTGGCTACATAAAACTCATTCTCGCTGATGAAGAGGATATCAAGCACAATTATCCCCTTAAGTCCGTTATTTTCGGTATACCTGATGAATTTATCGTTCTGGTACATCATGGTGCCCTGTCCGAAAGATGCAAACCATATATTGCCATCCCTGTCAGGCATTATATCGAGAATCTGGTTCGACAGCAACCCTGATTCCTTATTAAAGATCCCGACTGATTTTCTGTTTTTCAGTTTTATGACTCCATGATCATTTGTAGCAATCCAGACCTCTTCGTCGCTGATTCTGCATATATCCCATACAATCATATCAGGAATAACCCGGTTTGCATCTGAAGGAGTGATCCTGAAGCTCTTCCTGTCAGACCCCGGGGAGGCAATGAATGCTCCGGTCCCGTATGTTCCGAGCCAGACATCATTACCATTACCCTGTTCAATTGCTGAAATGACCGGAGAACCGGTACCTGTGTTAAGAACCGGACTGAATATATCCTTTATTTCAAGAGAATCGGTTTCAAATTCAATAATACTTAAACCACCCCACATTCCAACCCAGAGTTTTTTATCCCGGGCTTCCCAGATATCAAGTATTAAGTTGTTTACCAGACCGTCATCCTCGGTAAAATTTATTATAGAAACAGAATCATCAATTGAGATTCCCGCCAGGCCGCCGTCGTTTGTTGCCGCCCATATTATCCCGTTACTGCCTTCGATTAGCTTTGTAACTGAGGTCCCGGCAAGGCCATCTGCCTTTCCGATATTTTTGAATCCTGTTCCGTCATATAGTGTAATACCATTGTCTGTTCCTATCCAGATATTGCTTTTAGAATCCTGCAGCAGACTACGTACAACATTATCTGCCAGACCATTAGTCCTGTTAAATACATTACTTTTTATCCCGTCGAACCTGGTTACCCCGGCTCCGTCAGTGCCCATCCAGATGTAACCTCTGGAATCCTGAAGAAGGCAATAGACTGATGCCTGGGGAAGGCCTTCCTCAACTGAATAGCGTCTGAAAAAATAATGTTGTGAATAAATATCTGCTCCTAGAAAGAGCGTTGCTATTAAGATCAGCTGGATTTTTTTTAACATCAGTGGTTTATTTTGGTTGGGAGTAATGAATTTTAAACCATGGAGTTGCACGGAGTGACACCGAGCAATGCACGGAGTTCAAAAACAGTGTAACTCCGTGATAAACTCCGTGCAACTCCGTGGTTAAAAAGCTATTTTGCAATAAATATAAACTGTCCTCCTTCGTCACCGGCATTTCTGATAGGCGAATAAGCCGGTGTCTGCATGGAGTTATTAACCACAGGAATTTTCAGGTTATCGAAAACCTGTCCGGCATCGATGTATTTTTCACTGTTGGTACTGAGCGCCTGCAGGAAATAATATGCAAATACCGAGTGGTTTTCCTTTCCCTTATCCATAACCGGTTCAACGCCTCCCGAGGTAAGCGCTTTGCGGCTGCTCAGCGAATACATCTTTGAATAATACTTGGTTGAGTTTTCATAAGGGATTGTCATTGTTTTGCCCCTGAAGATATCACCGCTGAAGCATGCATCTGTTACCAGAAGTGTATGTTTTGAAGGTATTCCGGAGAGGAATGCCCTGATATCTTCGTTTGAGATGTACTTTGAAACTGATTTTCCTGTTGCATCAACCGGTACCCAGAATCCTTTATCCATGTTTTCAATATACTCACCATGTCCGGAATAGTAAATGAAGACATTGTCATTGGCTTTTGCTGTGCTCATGAGCCTCTCAAATTCAGCCAGGATGTTATCCCTTGTAGCCTCCTTGTTGTACATTGCTTTCAGCGAAGTGAAGGTATATTTTGAGGTGAGCAGTTCGGCAACACCTTTTGCATCGTTTACAGCATTTCTGAGAGCCGGCCATTCGCCTGAATACTCATCAATTCCTATTATCAGGCCGTAGTATTCTCCCACCTCTACCGACTTCATTGCCTGGGCAACATTGAGACCCTTCAGCGGATCGTTGCCTCCCCTGAAATCGCTGTAGGTCTGAGCAATGGCTTTATCCAGCTCGATCTTTACAGGCTGGTCGATCGCTACTGAAAGATCCATATCATTTACATTTGTGATATCAGCACCGGCAATTTCAAACTTAACCGGGATTATTGAATCGGCATAGCTCTTGTTTGCAAAGAACTGGAGTGAAATAAGCTGTTCTTCACCCTTTTTCAACGATGTGACAGGCTTAAATTCAACCACCTCAATATTTGCAGGTATTTTGTAGTTTATCTTAAGTGCAGATGCATCTTTATCGCCGACATTTCTGACATTCAGTGTAAGTGTCACAGGCTTGCCTATTGACACCTTATCAGTATTGATATCGAATTTATAGTCCATTATCAGGACCTTTGATTTGGCATCCTCCTTTTTATCGAGGTAGGCGATATCGATATGATCTACTCTTATTGTTGAGTTTTCAGCCACCTGGAACCCGACAAGGTTGCCGAAGAAGGGTTCAAAAGGCATTGTGTGAACAAGGTTTTCATTGAGAAAGAAGTAATATTTATCAGCCACTTTCCTTATGGTGAGCTTATTAAATGTGTACCTGTTTACCTTTGGAGAGATTGTAAACGGTACATAATCCTTGAATTCGCCGGTATATTTATCAATGGTAAAGTGACCGGCTCCGGTCAGGAGGAAATCATACTGTTTCATCGGATTAGCAGCTTTCCCCCACTGGAGACCATAGCCTTTATCCATCTGTCCTTCGACGAAACGAATGGAGGTTTCGATCTCGAAGCTTCTGTTCTGGTCGATTATAACCGGTATAAGGTCCTCCTTGGGTTTATTTGTGAGAGACTCGAACACCAGGTGTCCGCCTTCGATGCTTTCGGCCCAGCTGTTTTCCTCGATACCGAGGAGCCAGTAGTTACTGAATTTTGAAAAATCATCCTGCAGGACGAATTGGGATTTCATAGTTTTGCTATAGGAATATTCGGCAGGATTGGCTTTTTCCTGGGCTGACAATAAAAAAGCCTGGAACAGGCATACTGCAAACAACAACCTTTTTATCATGATTATTAGTGTTAGATATACCAAAGATAATAAATAATAAAAAACGTTCCAAGAATATTTTAGTGAGATGGCAGGAGGGAATGACGGTTCGAATATTTGGGGCTTTGACAATTGAGAGTCAGGAGATTTGCAGCGAAAATAAATGATCGAACCGGTTGACTATCATACTGCCATGTAATTATTTTTAAAAACTTTTTTGTTATTTTAGAAGCAAGGATTATAATTCGCCAATGTCATGCAAAAGATTCTGAGATCTCTTCTGATTATTTCTGCCATTACATACAGATTGATTAAAAATATTTCAGCACAGTACTATACGTGATACTACTAATGATACGATTTGTAATACACAATGAAAGATTAAGATTAGGTGATATTTATTTATCAGGTGAAATCCTGGATATTTACAGGATAGCTGTTTCAGAAAAGACAACAGAGCATTTCTCAGCCCAGATTGACCTCTCAGGGCAGTCGAAGGGGATGTATCTCATAAATCTCTCGATCGATAAATTTAAGGCAGTGAGGAAGATACTGGCGGAATAAAAGACGCAAGGCACAGGACGCAAGACGCAGGGCGCAGAGCCCCTAAACCTGAACCCTGAGCTCTGAGCCCTGAGTAAGATTTTCCGTTGTGCCGTTGCACCATTTATTTCAAACACCGAGACACAGGGGCACTGAGCACAGACTCACAGAGAGTATATCATAATTATCATCCCTGAGAAAAAAATTCAGACATATCACTTTGTCTCTTAAACAAGGTATTTTTATACTTTTTTATCTTCTGTAGAGGATATTAATTAATATTTATTTCTTACCTTTGAGAAAATATTAAATATGGATAAAAGCGTACTTAAAAAGATAATTATTGAAAATCAGGAATTTATTAATAAAACAGAAGTTAAAAAAAGGCTTCTCCAGATTGATCCTGCAGCCAACTATGTATTTTGCGGAATAAGAAGAAGCGGCAAAAGCTTTATGCTCTTTCAGCATATTAAGGAGCTTGTCAGCGCTGAACCAGGGCTACCTTATGTATATCTTAATTTTGAGGATGAACGCCTGATCGAGTTCAATGTAAATCATTTCGATCTGCTTATTGAATCTTCAATTGAATTATACGGAGGACAGCCTTTACTGTTCTTTGATGAAATTCATAATATTACAGGGTGGGAAAAGTTCGCCCGAAGGCTGGCCGATACAGGTTACAGGGTTTTTATTACAGGCAGTAATGCGAGAATGTTAAGCAGGGAGATATCCTCTACCCTTGGCGGAAGATATCTTATCAGAGAAGTTTATCCGCTCTCATTTTCCGGGTATCTTACATTCAAATCAATCGAAACCGATAAAAACTTCTCCCTCTCAAATAAACGGTTTATCGTAAAAGAAGAATTCAGACAATATTTTCGCTATGGGGGATTTCCTGAACTTCTGAAATTTCAGAATCCCAAAGAATACCTAAGCAGTATATATATGAAGGTTTTTTACGGTGACCTGATTGCCCGGAATAATATTCAGAATGAACATATCCTGAGGTTGCTTATTAAAAAACTGGCAGAAAGCGTCAACAATGAAACTTCGCTGAACAGGATAAAGAACCTTATAAAATCAACGGGGACAAAGATCGGGAACAATACAATTACTGACTATCTGTTCTTTCTGAATGAAGCCTATCTCATTTTCCCGGTTAACAACTACTTGTCCGGCATTTCGGAAAAAGAGACAAAGAAGAAATATTACTTCATCGATCAGGGTATCCTGAATCTTTTCCTGACCGATCAGGATTCCAAACTTCTGGAGAATATTGTATTCCTGCATTTATACAAAAGATATCGCGACAGATTATTTTACCTGAAACGAAAACATGAAGTTGATTTTTATGTCCCGGGTGAAGAATTGCTCTTTCAGGTAAGTTATTCCCTGTCAGATCTCGAAACCAGGCAAAGAGAAGTCTCAGTATTGCTTAACGCCATGAAAGAAATGAAAAAGAGTAAAGCATATATAATCACATATGACGAAGAAGATACAATAATAAAGGATAATAGCATAATCAATATTGTTCCTGTCTGGAAATTCCTGCTGGAAAAAAATTAAGCTTCATATTCAGGATTACAACTATAAGTTGAATAATATTTATGTATTTCGGGGCGGAGGGGTGACGGGCCGACGGTATGACAGTGCGACGGTGCTCTATTGAGCCGTTGGGCCATTGCGCCGTTACGCTATTTACTTCAACCACGGAGACACCGAGAGCACAGAGTATTACGGAGCAGTCAAACCATCGAACGATCGAACCTGGAACTTTCTTCCACCTACCTCACATAATATACCACGCCCCATTTTCATTATTCCAACATACTGTCTGCAAGACAGAACAGTATAAATAAATTTGACTAAATCCAATGAAATTTGTATATTATAGCCTCAATCCTTAAACCTGAATGTTATGAAAATTTTATTTCTGAGATGGCAGGTTGTGGTTTTAGTATTTTCCCTGGCTGCCATAAATCTAAAAGGTCAGACTTTTGATGAACATACAGGCATAGTGCTTCCTGTGATTTCAAACGGTTCGACAACCTGGGGTGATTATGATAATGACGGGGACCTCGATGCTCTTATATCAGGAGGTGGTACTGATAATAATGCTATATTAAAGGTCTTCAGAAACAACTATCCTGTCAATACTTTCACTGATATTGGCAATGTTTTCACACCTGCCCTGCCTTCAGCTTACATTAGTTATGGTGATAATTATCTGTCAGCCTGGGTTGATTTTGATAATGATGGATATCTTGATATCGTGTTCAACGGGAAAAATGCAAACGGAGGTTATGAATTGAATATATACAGGAATGAGGGACCGGACCAGTATACACGGTCATTTTTCCGTAAATACAGAATGGAATATGTCACTTTTCAGGGTGGTACTTCTTTTGACTTTGGTGATTATGACAATGATGGAGATCCTGATCTGATTGTAGTGAACAGTGTTGCATCCAGGCTTCTGAAAAACAGAGGTAATTTCCTTTTCGATGAACAGTCGGCGGTTTCTTTAAATGGAGAGACTTACAGCATGACCAGGTTTATCGATTATGATAATGACGGTGATCTGGATATCCTTCTTTCAGGCAATGTCAACGGCTTTGCATTATATCAGAACCAGGGTAATGATTCTTTTATTGAACAAACATCATTAAATATATATGGTGCAAGCGGGGGAACAAATGACTGGGGTGATTACGATAATGACGGGTATCCCGATTTATTATTGGCAGGAGGTAGCACCAATCTTTATAAAAATAATGGCAATGGTACTTTTTCATATCAATCAGGTACAGGTTTTACAAATTTATCTAAAGCTACAGGCAACTGGGCCGATATGGATAACGATGGAGACCTTGATGTCATTCTGACCGGTAATAATAATAATGATCTAACGGAAATTTATCTCAATAATGGAAATAATACATTTACAAACCTTACTGGTTTAAGTATAGATGGAATTAGTGAAGGATCAGTTGATCTGGGAGATTATGACAATGACGGTGATTTGGATATTATTATCTCGGGCAAGAAGGGCCCTGTTAAAATATGCAAGATTTATAAAAACCTGTCACCCACTGTTAATCCTGTTCCGGCAGCACCTACGGGACTTACTTACCTATCCACAGGAAATACTGTAACACTTAGATGGGATCCGGTTCTGACAGATAATACAAGTTCGTTGACTTATAATATTCTTGCAGGGTTTTTAACAAACGGTATAGATATTGTAAATCCAATGTCCTTGTCCTCATCAGGCTTCAGAAAGATCGCGTCAATTGGCAATAGCCAGTATAATAATGAATTTAGTCTGAGAAATATTAAAAAAGGAACCTATAAATGGAAAGTCCAGGCTGTCGACAATAGTTTTATCGGAGGACCTTTTTCAGCAGAAGGCGAATTTACTTATTCTATATCTTATCAGGCCAGTGGCCTTACTTTAAAAAACAAGGGAGGAAAGGAAGCAATGGTTTCCTGGTCGAGAGGCAACGGAGACAATTGCATTGTTTTTGCCAAAGCCGGTACCTCAGGAACTGCTTCACCATCAAATAATTCTACTTATATTGCTTCATCATCTTTCGGTGCGGGAACACAGATAGGTTCAACAGGCTGGTATTGTGTGTATAAAGGATCGCTGAATTATGTTAAAATAACATCGTTGAATGCGTTAACCGATTATGTTGTACAGGTGATGGAATTTACCGGAGGAGCAGGGTCAGAACAATATTACAATGAGGTCACGGCTGATAACAATATAACATTTAAAACAGGGGTTTTCACGGAATTAACAGAAACACCTCTCAAATCAGTAATCAGCTCTTCATTAGGTTTTAGCCAGTCTTACGATATCTTCTGGTTTGATTTTGATAATGATAATTTCCTTGATATTTACCTTACAGGTCCCATGGGTCAGTATGTTTATAAGAATAATGGAAACGGCACTTTTTCTAAGGTTACAGTTACCCTGGGTACGGGTCAGTTTGGAGACTGTGGTGACTTTAATAATGATGGAAACATTGATATTGCTCATCTGGATTACTCTTCCGGTGCGATTTCCAAAAATAATGGTAACGGCACATTTACTCTACTTTCTGGAACATCTATAACCGGGGCTTCCTACGGATCAGTCGACTGGGGAGATTACGATAATGATGGAGACCTTGATCTGATAATAACCGGGGAGGCCGGAAGTTTTGCCTGTGTAACAAAGATATACAGGAACAACGGTGACGGTGCCACATTGACTGAAATGTCAAATCATAATATTGAGGGGGTCAGGTACGGATCTACAGACTGGGGCGATTTTGACAATGATGGATTACTCGACCTGGCAATCTCAGGCATTAAACTGGACTTGAGCTATGCTACAAGTATATACAGAAACACCGGAAACGGGAAATTTACTAAAATAACCGATCTTACAAATTCTATATCAAAAGTAAGATGGGGTGACTATGATAATGATGGTGATCTTGATTTGCTTACGATATCAAGTATGCAGAACCGGATCTACAGAAATGATGGAGATAATACTTTCACTTTTCAGGACCAGATTATTCTGGGCCAGTCACAATACGGTGACGGAGTCTGGGGTGATTATGATAACGACGGTTATCTTGATTTAATTATAACAGGATTCAAGGGTATGTATGTGCCCTTTACCACAATATATAAGAATAACAGGGACAATACCTTCATCGAAGACAGTGATTGTACAATAACACCTGCCGGATTCAGTGCACCAAGATGGGGGGATTACGACAATGACGGTGACCTGGATATAGTAATCATTGGCCTAAGCATCGACAGTGCCTTCACCAAAGTATACAGAAACGATATAACCACAAGTACTAATCCGACACCTCCGGCTCCTCAATCACCTAAAGATACTGTAATGAAATCTGATGTAGTACTCAGTTGGAAGAGCGTCCGGACTGACAATACTCCATATCCCGGTATAAGCTATAATATTAAAGTAGGGAAGACGTCCGGGGCAATTGATGTTGCTTCCCCTCATTCTTCATCTGCGGGTATCAGGAAAATATCCCAGATGGGGAATGCAAATCTTGATACAACATATACTCTCAGGAATATCCCTCTGGGTAACTATTTCTGGCGCGTACAAGCAGTAGATAACAGTCTCAAGGGAGGCTCATTTTCCGAAGAGTCAAGTTTTTCAATAGTTCCTGTTCAGGCTACCAACCTTACTGCCAAGATAATTACCTCAAACAGTCTGCTTCTGAAATGGGAAAGAGGAAACGGGTACAGATGTATTGTGTTTTGTAAAGAGGGTTCTACAGGAACTGCAGTTCCTGTTAACAACAATACCTATCTTCAGGATGTTGAGTTCGGATATGGGGAGCAGATCGGATCTACAGAGTGGTTTTGCGTATCTAATGGAAGAAATGACAGTGTGATCGTTACCGGATTGAAGTACAAAACGGATTATAGCTTTCATGTTATTGAGTACATCGGAAATCCGGGAAGTGAACAATACTTCACCACGCTTGTGAATGGTAATCCTGGTGTGTTCAGTACAGGATTGTTCTCGGAACAGACCAGTATTACACTCACCTCGCCTGAATTTGGAAGATACGAATGGGGTGATTATGATAATGATGGTTTTACTGACGTTATTATTCCTGGAAGCTCTGCCAGGCTTTATAAAAACAATGGAGACAATTCATTCAGCCATGTAACTCAGGCAGTATTCACCGGTGGAAGATATGGATCTGCCAATTGGGGTGATTATGACAATGACGGAGATCTTGACCTGCTCATTACAGGTGCTTTAAACTACGGTCCTGCCTTCCTTCCTGCTTATACTAAAATCTACCAGAATGACGGAGCCGGGATTTTCACAGAACAGGTTCAGATCTCGATCCAGGCCGTATACTACAGCGCAGCCGATTGGGGAGATTATGACAATGATGGTGATCTTGACTTTATACTTACAGGGGCGACGGGTGATGATCCCTATTTCAATCCAGTTACAATTATTTACAGGAACAATGGCAATAAGACATTTACTGCACAGGATCAGTTAAATCTTCCCGGAGTATTCAGAAGTGAAGTTAAATGGGTGGATTATGATAATGATGGTGACCTTGATATTCATCTTACCGGTTCTTTGGACTATGATGTCTACACTAATTGTTTCTCAAGAATTTACAGGAATGGTGGAAATAATTCATTTACCTGGCAGACCGCTATTGATTTTCCGGATCTCTGGGAAGCAACAGCAGACTGGGCAGATTATGACAATGACGGGGATATGGATCTTGCAATGACAACCCCGGGGACTCTCTATGCTTATAAAAACACTGGTGGTTCCTTTGCCCAGATTCTTTCAAAAAACTACGGATACAGCTCTTTTGGGTGTGTTATCTGGGGTGATTATGATAATGATGGTTTTATTGATATATTATTCTCAAATTTTGCAGGATCGGCAATTATCTTTAAGAATTATAACGGTGTATCTTTTACAGAACTAAATGATGGTTCATTTAATTTTACACAGGTGGAAGGACTTGAATGGTGTGATTATGATAATGATGGTGATATAGATATAATGGTCAATAAATGGGGCGATATCTGCAAGCTTTACAAGAATAACCTGTTTATGAGATCTGGAGCGTTCAAATCTAATACCCCTGCTGATGCGCCTGAATCACTTAATGCAGTCCGGTCTCCATCAGGAATAAATCTAAGATGGGATCCGGTAAAAACCGATGAAACTCAATACTCTACACTTTTTTACAATGTCAGGATTGGCACAACATCAGACAATGAAGATGTTACTTCCTCACATTCATTAAACACCGGCTTCCGGAAAATACCAAAAACCGGCAATGCACAACTTGATACAGCCTTCCTTATGAAGAATATGGTAAGCGGCAAATATTACTGGAGAGTTCAGGCAGTTGATCAGGCATACAGCGGAGGTGCATGGTCTGCAGTTGATTCCTTTGAAGTGAAGAATGTACAGGCATTCTTCTCAACTGATATAGTTTGTGCCGGCTATGCTACCCATTTTACAGACCAGTCTGTTGCCACTGATGGTATCGCAGCCTGGAAATGGGATTTCAAAGATGGAAGTATTTCAACAACACGCAATCCTGTTCATACTTTCCCCGATGGCGGAAATTATAATGTTAAACTGGTTGTTTCAAGCACAGGCGGAGTTAAGGATTCACTTGAGCAAATTGTAACGGTTAAACAAAAACCCTCAGCCGATTTTTCAGCTCCTGCGGTATGCCAGGGAACCGCGGCGACCATTACAAATACAACCAATAAGAACGGACTCACAATATCATCATGGTACTGGGACTTCGGTGATGGCCAAATGTCACTTTCAGAACAACCACCAGTCCATGGTTATCTAGGGGCTGCCGACTATACCGTTCTACTCAAAGCCCTTGCAGCTAACGGCTGCAGAGACTCGATCACAAAAACTGTCACAGTAGGCAGTTACCCTGTTGCCGCTGTCACAGCCAATGCTCCCCTGACTTTCTGCAAAGGTGACAGTGTAACACTTACCGTGCCATACAATGCAGATTATCTCTATAAATGGAAAATTGGTGGTACAGATATCACAGGTGCCGATTCGAGCAGATTCGTTGCAAAACTGACAGGAAACTATACATCAGAAATAGTCAGTTCAAAAGGCAACTGTACAACAGTCTCATCTGCGCTAACTGTTACTGCTTTGAATGCCCCGGCTGCCCCGGTAATAACTGCAACAGGAAATCTTACTTTCTGCCAGGGCGATTCTGTGGTTCTGAATGTTACCAATACACCAGGCTATACTTACCAGTGGAGACTAAATAATGGAGCTATCGGTGCAGATTCAAACCTGTTCATTGCTAAAAGCACAGGTACATATAACCTGGTTATTTCAAACAGCACTGGTTGTTCTGTCTCTTCAACAAACTCAGTTACTGTTACTGTTAATCCTCTCCCGGTAGTTGGGGCTCTTGGTCTGGAGGGTAAAAAGAAATTCTGTTCAGGAGAGAGTGCCATCCTGAGCATCCCTATTACCACAGGGTACTCCTACTTATGGAAAAACGCAGACGGACCAATAGGTGGCACTATTGCAAACAGCTATACTGTGACCAGCTCAGGGGAATACAAACTCGAAGTTTCAAATGCATCAGGATGCAAAGTCACAACCGAAGCCGTAACTATCGAAGTCCGTGAAAAACCTCTTAAGCCTGCCATTGATAAGAGTGGCTACACCAAAAACATGTGCCTTGGTGAATCACCACCTAAGCTCAGCGTGGATGATGTAATTGAAGGATATAATTACCAGTGGTACAAAAATGAGGCTCCAATAAGCAATGCTGTATCAATAGAGATACTGGAGGACGGTAATTATTATCTGGAAGCCAATTTAGATATATGTACAAGTTCCCGCGATTCAGTTAATATCGATTTCATAGAGTCTCTTCCAAAACCTGATATCATAGCCAGGGGGCCAAGCGTATGGTACATCTCTACCGCTTCAAATGCAAAATATTACAAATGGTATTATAATGGCATTCATATTCCTGAGGCTGATGGCAAAAAGGTTTATGTAGCAGGGCAAAACCTCGGAATATACAGGTTAAGCATCTCGGATGATAACTCCTGTTTTGCCTTCAGCGACACATTGAGAATACCGACAGGGATAGTGGGTACTGAAGATATTGATCTGTTTGAGGATGTGAAGATCTATCCAAACCCGACCACAGGAATGTTCACTATCGAAATGAATAACAATGTATTCGGAGAGCTTGTGATTGATATCTTTACTCAGAATGGCAGCAAAGCTCTCAACATAAAATTCGATAAAACTACAGAGTATTTCTCGGCCCAGATTGACCTCTCAGGGCAGTCGAAGGGGATGTACTTAATCAACTTATCGATAGATGCGTTTAAAGCAGCAAGGAAGATTCTGGTGGATTAATAAGTAATCGGTATTCGGTAATCGGTATTCAGACCGATTACCGATCACTGATTACTTAAAAAAGGCGGTGAGGAAGGTGATGGTGGAGTGAGGGCTCAGGGCATAGGGCGCAGAGCACAGAGCCCCTAAAACTGAGCTCTGAGCTCTGAGCAAGATTTTCTGTTGTGCCATTGTGCCATTGTGCCGTTGCGCCGGTGAACCTGAAAATAAATTTGCACCCTTTCTGATTTTGTCTTAACTTATTGCAGATTAAACTTCCCCGACTCTGGATCCTGATGCCATTTAATCCAAGTGGCGTATTGTATTACATTTTATACTTAAACTGGATTCTTATGAAGACAGTTTCATCGGTTCTCTGCCTCCCGGAATTCAATGTTCATTTAATTAAGCTTCAACTTCAAATCTTTTCGCTGGGAACTCTGTTATTCCTCTTACCTTCAGTTGCGTTCCCTCAGTTCACAGATTCTGCGATCGATTTGGGTACTGACGGATTCTCCAATATCAAATGGGGTGACTATGACAATGACGGTGACCTTGATATCTTATTGAACAGTTCCGGCACTGTAATATACAGGAATGACGGCGGTCTATCATTTACTAATATTAATGTCCCCGGTACTTACGGAATGGGGGCAATATGGATCGACTATGACAATGATGATGACCTTGACTTTTTTCAGGGCACCACGTTGTACAAAAATAAGGGTGGTGATATTTTCCAGAAAACTATAATTCCGGATTTAAACAATTTCGACAAATACGGCTTCACTTCAACTGATGTGGCTGATTATGATAACGATGGTGACGAGGATATTGTTTTTGGCTTCAAAAATCATATTTATATTCTCAATAATAAAGGTGGAGAATTTCTGCTGGTTGACCAGGGATTGCTGGGAGGAAACGAAATTGGAGGTACTTATATGAACATAAAATGGCTGGATGCAGATAATGATGGCCATTATGATTTGCTGAGTTCTAAACTGCATAAAAACAATTCTAATAATATTTTTGAGCAGGATCTGAATTTTATACCTTATGAATCGGCATACAAGCTTACAACAGCAGATTATGACAGCGATGGGGACATGGATGTTTTGTATTATGGATCATCTGTTCCTTTAATATTAAGAGAAAATACATCCGGACAGTTTTCAGAGGCAACACCTGTTTCCCTGCAAGGTCTTAGCTGGATCCAGGTTATAAGATCCGGAGATTTGGATAATGATGGATACATCGATCTTATTGTAATGACCGGAAATACTGCCAAACTGTGTGTCAATAACGGGAACGGGGAATTTACAGTTACAAGTTACAATTTTGGCGTCGGGGGAGTCTGGGATGCCTCATTAGGCGATTATGATGATGATGGGGACCTTGATTTTCTTATATCTGGTTCGGGCTTTACCAAACTCTTCAGGAATGATTACAATAATCCAAATAATGCTCCTTCAGTCCCTTCAAGCCTTACTGCGAATATTTCCGGAAACTCGGTGATTTTTTCCTGGGACCGATCCACTGATTCCAATACTCCATCTGCAGCACTGACATATAATCTCTGCCTTATCAATACTGATACCAACGATACTATCAAGAGTCCATCTGCTGATATTGACACCTGGAATCTTTTCAAGCCTGAAACCGGGAACACTCAAAATAACAATTTCTGTACTATGCCGGGGATAAGACCCGGTAACTATAAATGGACCGTTCAGTCTGTTGACAACAGCTTCCTGGGCTCTGCATTTGCATCTTTCAATACTTTCCAGATCCTTAATTATAGCACCATCGCACCACCTTCGAAACAGATCTTAAAGCCTGATGAATCAGGAACTACTTTAACTGTTGTTGAGTCCTCTCCTGCAGGAAGAATATGGTCATACGGTATTTATCCTGGCGGACCTTATAATAACAATCTAACAGGTCAGACTGCTGATTCATATACACCTGATTTCCTTGAGGATGGACGCTATTTCATTGTCTGTAAATCAAAAATCAGCTCAGATACTATCATCAGCAATGAGGTGATGGTGGAAGTAGTCCCATTTTCAGAAACTGTTGTGAGTGAGATCCCTTTTTACAGGGGAGGGACGATTAAAGCAGGGGATTATGACGGAGACAATGACCTGGATTTGCTCTTTACCGGAAATCAGGGAACAAAAATTTTTAAAAACACCAACAATACATATACAGCGCTGAACCTTACATATTCCCTCTTTAACGGAGATGCAGCCTGGTGCGATCTTAACAAGGATAATAAGCTGGATGCAATTGTTATGGGTTCCACAGAAGAATACGGGAGCACTACCGCGGAAACAAGGATATTTATTAACCAGGGAGCTGATGTATTTAATGAAATGTCACATAGCATACAGGGGCTGGCATACGGATCGCTGGATGTAGGCGATTATGACCATGATGGGGATCAAGATATACTAATATGCGGAAAGACTACTGAGCCAGTAACTAAAATATACAGGAACGACGGGAATGGATTGTTCACTGATACAAAAACCAAGATAATCCAGGTTACTGACGGAGTTGCAAGGTGGGGGGATTATGATAATGACAGTGATCTTGATATATTTATCTCAGGGACAGATTTCAGCGGAAATCCATTCTCAGGCTTGTTTAAGAACAATCCTGACAACAGTTTTACACAGGTTAATTCCCTGTTTAGAATAGGAAAGTATAGTTTCGCTGAGTTCGGTGATTATGATAATGATGGAGATCTTGATATTCTGCTTGCCGGTCTTCATAGCAGCACTGTCATCCCGACAGTATATAAGAACCTTGGCAATGATCAATTCTCTGAAATTCCCTTAACAGAGGATATGAGGTATAATTGTGTTAAATGGATTGATTATGACAATGACGGATTGCTTGACGTTCTTCTAATAGGAAATGACTGGTACAGTCTTTTGTACGCTGAATATTCAAGAACACACAAGATATTGAGGAATTTCGGAAATGATACTTTCCGGGAGATCACGTATAAAAGGGCAAAAGTCGACAATGATCAGAGAGTTTGTGTTGCTGATCTTGACAATGACAGCGACCTTGATATATTGCAGTCATCATATGACTACAATACTGACGGGAGACAAATTTCATTCTACGAAAATGAAAGTTACAGGGATAAAACCCTTCCGCTTCCCCCCTCAGGATTAAAAGCAACAAGGAGGGGTAAAGAGATCGTTTTATCATGGAACAAACCATCAAACTCTGCAGGACTTTCTGTAACCTATGATATCATGGTTGGAACAAACCCCGATTTCATAGATATTGTTACCCCAATGTCAGACACAACCAGCGGCTACAGGATGGTTGCCTGCCCTGGTTTTATAAATGACACCTCGTACAGCCTTACTTTGACTGAAAAGGGGACATACTACTGGAGAGTACAGGCAATCAATAACTCATATAAAGGATCTGATTTTTCGGCAACAGGTGTTTTTGAAATTGGTGAGTTCTTCGTGGAGATACCTAATCCCTTTATCCAGGTCAGATATGATACTGATTGTGATTGGGGCGATTTTGATAACGATGGAGACCAGGATCTGCTGCTCTGTGGCCAGTATTATGCCGGAGACTGGAAAAGCTTCACCCATGTTTATGAAAACCTGGGGAATAAGAGTTTCAATGCAATACCGGCTTTTAAAATTGATAACTCCAGGATAAACTGTGCCGAATGGATTGATGTCGATAATGATAATGATCTTGATATCTGCGTGAGCGACTTCTACACTGGTTTCTCAATCTATGAGAATGACGGAGACGGGAATTTCAATTCAGTATTTAACTATCCCTCTTCATTTTATAAATTCAGTTATGGAGATTATAACAATGACGGATTAGTTGATTTCCTGATGTATGGCATGTTCCTTCAAAATGAGGGAAGTTTTTCATTCAGTTATAAATCACGCGATGTCAATTATCAATCTGTATCAAACATGAGGGATCTGGATAATGACATGGACCTTGACTTCTTTGCCATCTATAATGTTGACTTCAGACTATTCAGAAATGTTAACTCCTACTTCAATATTATTCCTATGAATCTGCCTGAATTCTATGCAGATTACACTGACTTTGATACAGGTGACCTCGATAATGACGGGGATATTGACATCATTATCACAGGTATTACAAAAGACGAACTCAAGTTTTCGATTCTGTTGAGGAATGAAAACAATATGTCATTTTCAAGAATGGATGCGTTTATCAGGGGTACGCAGTATGGAGCTGTTTCACTTGGTGATTATGATAATGATGACGATCTGGATATTTTGCTTTCAGGTAACAGCTTTTCAGTGATCACTAAGATCTATGAGAACAAGGGAAATTTCAACTTTGAGGAGATGGATTATAATATTGCGGGAGAATGGCAGGGAACCAATTCATGGTCAGATTTTGATGAGGATGGTGATCTGGATCTGCTAATTATCGGGACTGCAGAAGGATATGCAGGACAATCAAAATTATATGTTAATGAGCTTAATATTCCTGCATCTCCGGTTTACCCGCCTGATAGTCTTGCTTCTGAGAATGCGGGATATGGTATTATTCTATCGTGGCAGGACAGTCTGAATACAGGGGTTTCATATAATGTACGGGTTTGGACTCTGGCTGGAGCATATGATATCACTTCTCCCATGTCTGATCTTGCTACAGGCAAAAGAAAAGTTACAAGAATGGGTAACGCGAATCATAATCTGAGGTATCAGCTTGACAGCCTCGCTGTGGGTACCTATTACTGGAGTGTTCAGGCAGTCAACAGCGCCTTCAAAGGGAGTGACTGGGCTCCGGAACAGACATTCACAATCTCAGTTATAAATGCAGGATTTTCGGCAGATACAGTATGCGCCGGTTTTACAACACAATTTACAGATGATACATATACTACCGGGGAGACTATAACCAGATGGGAATGGGACTTCGGCGATGGAGAAAGCGATAATGTACAGGACCCTGTTCATCTCTATTCAGCTGCAGGTAACTATTCAGTGAAGCTGGTTGTCAAGGCAGGAATTTATACCGATTCAATAACAAAAACAGTAGTTGTAAAAGCTGTTCCGGTAACCGGTTTCACCTTGACAACAGTATGCCAGGGGACACCAACAGCGTTTACAAATTCAACTGTTGCCAGTGGAATTTCTATAACCAGCTGGTTATGGAACTTTGGTGACGGGGGAAGCTCAAATCAACAGAATCCCGGGGTTCATGGTTACCTGAATCCCGGTGATTACACTGTTACCCTGTGGGCTTATGCAGATAATGGTTGTTCTGCTTTCTTCCGCGATACAGCAATAGTGGGTTCATACCCGGTTGCAAGTATTGCAGCCAGCGGACCGCTTGTATTCTGCAAAGGTGACAGTGTAATACTTTCTGTGTCAAAAAACAAGAACTATTCATATAACTGGATGCTCGAAGAGACCAGCATTGCCGAAGGTGATTCAAACCGTTATACTGCAAAGATATCAGGTAAATACAGTGTCGGAATAACCAATAATATTGGAAATTGTACCTCAACTTCAATTAAAGCTAATGTTGCAGCCCTTAATGCACCAACTCCCCCGCTGATAACTGCAGGTGGAAAAGTTAAGTTCTGTGAAGGTGATTCAGTTGTCCTGAGTGTTGTCTCCACAACAGGTAATCATTACCAGTGGAAACGCGATGGTGGTGCAGTAGGCGCTGATACCAGTCAGTTTACTGCACGTTCTTCAGGTTTCTATTCACTTACAGTCTTCAATTCCAGCGGATGCTTTGTAAATTCAACCAACAATGTGAATGTTACAGTAAATCCAACGCCGGTAATCCCAACAGTAAGCATCAGCGGACCTACACAGTTCTGTGAAGGGGAAAGTGTAAACCTCAGTGTTTCCCTGTCTGAAGGTATAACATACAGCTGGCATAACCAGGATGGTGCTTTAACCGGCGCTGTCTCCAACAGTTTTGCAGCAACACTGACAGGTGAATATTTTCTTGAAATTCAGAACTCTGACGGATGCAGATCAAAAACTGTCCCGGTAGGTGTAATAGTGGGAAGAATGCCTCTGAAACCTGATATAGAGACCGGTAGCTATACTGAAGGGAAATGCCTTGGAGAAACACCGATCAGACTAAGCGTGGATAATGCAATTACAGGATATAATTACAAATGGTTCAGAAACGGTGCTTCTGTGGCGGATACGTCATTTATTGAAGGATTCCTGAAACCGGGCCAGTATTATGTTGAAGTGCAGGATGGAGAATGTACTAATGATTCCGATTCACTAAATGTCTGGTTCAAGGATGCCCCCCCTAAACCATTCATATATGCAAAAGGCCCTACAGTATGGTATCTTACATCAAGTATCATAACTGCATTGAAGTATAAGTGGTATTATAACGGAACGCTTATCTCCGGGGCCGATGATTATCTTTATATTGCTAACCAGAACCTTGGAAAATACAATTTAAGTATCTCAAACGATGGTGTATGCTATACAATAAGCGATACATTAACAATTCCTGAAGTAACAGGCATTGATGACGCAGATCCTTTTGAAGCAATGAGGATATATCCTAATCCCACAACAGGGTTGTTCACCATCGAAATGAATAACAATGTATTCGGTGAACTGATCATTGATATATTCTCTCAGAACGGAAGCAAAGTCCTCAACATAAAATTCGAAAAAACTACAGAACATTTCTCAAGTCAGATTGACCTTTCAGGACACTCGAAGGGGATGTATCTCATAAATCTTTCCATTGATAAGTTTAAGGCGGTGAGGAAGGTGATGGTGGAGTAAAAGGCGTGGGGCATGGAGCTTGGGGCATGGAGCATGGAGCGTGGGGCAAAAACTGAGCTCTGAGCTCTGAGCAAGATTTTCTGTTGCGCCGTTAAGCCCCTTAACTCTTTTAGCTGGAAAGCTGAAATCAAACTTTTATAAAATTCCTTCTTAAATAATCTTCAAATTTCGGAACGGAAAAGCTAATCAACCCGCGTCCGGGGCTGTATGCCATTCCCTTTTTCATTACCTCATCCCTGATAGGAGCTGCCTGTCTTACCGTAATTCCCATAATTTCTGCCACTTCAGCAGATGATACTGGTAATTTTCCGGCTCTTGCCATTGCTTTTGCATAATCCTGCTGACGTTCTGTAAGCCGTTCATATCTTATCCTGAAAAATCCGGAATCAAGCATTGCAACTGATTTTTCAGTTGCTCTGACGACATCGTTAATTGTTATGGGAGATGCTTTTGCAATATCCCATACTAAGGATCCCCATAGCTGGATAAAATATGGGTAACCTTCTGTTTCCTCAATTATCTTACCAACTGCCTCAGGCTCGAATTTTACGTTCTCACGCAGCACAGGTCTTTCAAGAGCAAGTGCGGAACTTATGTTATCAAGCTTATCAATAGTAATATAATCAAAAAGCCTCTCTGCATAGGACTTTGCATCACCGGCAAGTTTGGCCAGCTGTGGTAACCCTGCTCCAAAGAGTAGTATAGGAAGCTGCTTCTGTGATATTCTATGCATAGCAAGTATAAGGGCTGCGAGATCATCCTCTTCCAGATATTGTACTTCGTCAATCAGAATTATCACCGCAGTATGTCTGCTTTTAGCAGCCTCGCCTATTAAAACGAACAGATCACCCAGATCCAAAGCCAGATCGCCTGTTAGTATTCCCGGATCAATTCCGACTTCAAATTCACCTATCTTCACTTTAAACAATCTTGCAAATTGCCCAAGTAATCCAAATACTCTCTTAATATCATTTTCTGTTTTCCTGCTGCGATCGAGTTTAAGCAACAAGCGGTATAAGGGTTGAGTCATTGTTTCCGGCAAAGTCTGTGATGAAGAAGCCTCAAAAATGGCAGCAAATGTTCCCAGGTCCTCTGCAATCTGGTATATTTTATTCAGCAAAACTGTTTTTCCAACTCCTCTGAGACCGAGCATTATCTGACTTTTTGCAATCTTGTTGTTTAAAGTCCTTTTTATGGCATTATCAGCATCCTGCAAAACAGTCTCCCTGCCTGCAAGTTCCGGTGGCGGAGTGCCGGCTCCGGGAGTAAATGGATTATTTACAGGATTCATAGTTTAATAATTGTATAGTAAAGTTATGAATGTTTTGAATAAATGCAATAACATTCCATAATAAGTCTATATAGAGGTTACGAATGTTTGTTCTGACAATCATAACTTTTCTAAATTACCTATAAATACGAAATCTTGGACTCATTCGGAGACACTATAAAAAATAGCTCCTGACTTGTCCACTTTAGTGCGACAAATTTAAAGATCTGATATATCCCAAAATTTTATCGCTGTATATTGTCCTTATTCTTGTCTCACTGTGTGTTATTTTGTTGAGCATACGAGCATCGGTTACTTTTTTGCATTCAGTTAGAAATTTCCTAATTGAATCACCTGTAGTTAGTTCAATATGTTTTGAGACAACAAGGGCCATGAAACAGATTAAAATATGAAGATTGATCGGTTCTTCCTTGAAATGAAAGATTGGTCTTGTCTGTAAATCATGCTTCGACATTCTGAAGGCTTGCTCTACCCTGTAAAGCTCGTGATAACGCTCGATGATAGTTTGGTTGTTCGCAATATTCTCCTCCAGATTGGTGTAGTACCCTTTTACCCCAAGTAGTTTCTGTGACTTTTCAATCAACGCCTGATTCAATACTATTTGCTCACAAGTGGTTTTGATAAACTTAACCTTTTTCCCTTTTGAGGGATTCTCGATAATGGTTCTGGCCTTCTCAATCTGCTTTTCCATTTCATATTTATCTTTTCGGTAACGAACCGAGGAGTAATCACAAATCAAATACCCATTATCTGTTTTTAGTCTGATGGTTTTTCCGTCCTCCCTGGTGATACTTTTATCAATCTGCTTAATCTGTTCATAGGATAGGTTGCCCAGTCTTGCTCCAACAATGTAATTGATGTTGCTTCTCAAAAGTTCCTGCATGTTGGTAGTGCTTATCATTGCCGCATCGGCCACCACTGTAAACTCTTTCACAGCGTGCTTCTCGATAAAACTATTTACAACTGGTATTATCGTATGCCCCTCAAACATATTGCCGGGGAATATGCTATACGCTATCGGAAAACCTTCCTTTGTAACCAACAGGGCCACTAAAATTTGTGGCTGCTGTGATTTGTTGTCTTTGGAAAAACCGTTTCTCCGAAGATCGTCCTCCGCAAATGTTTCAAAGTACAGTGTGGTTACATCATAAAACAGCAGATCAAAGTTGAAGGCGTAACGCTTCCTGGCAAACTCCACTACAATATCCTCTATCTTTCCCTTAAGTTTAAGCCATTGTGGAGCCGACTGGTAGTAGCTCTGCCTTCTATGTTTTATCCCAAAGTAAGATTCTAAAAGTTCTATTGAACGTAGCTTTGAAGCGGGTTCTACGATCCTGATGGCAATCAGATCCTGAAGCAGCTGCTTCTTGATTTTGTCTAAGCCGATCTGAGAGATCACGTCGCTGATAGCCTCATACAAAAAAGTAGAATATACACCTAAAAACTCGCACTTGTCCAGGTATAGCAAATTGTCAAGCTTAAAATCTTCAAATAAAGGAATATCTGCAGAAGTATTTTTTATGACATCTTGCGCAACCAATATCAGTGACTCTAGTTCCTGGCTACTCCTTGCCGAACCAATATGTTTGAATACAACTCGCTTACGATTTCTATAGTAAATCACTTGGACTGCACTGGCTCCAGATGCTGTTTTTATTACCCTGATGCGTAGCATAAATTTGCCTTAGTGCGACAAATTTAAGACTTCATCACTGTAATTAACTGATTTGCAATGCTAAATTTTTATTCTATAAGAAGGGTGGACAAGTCAGGAATCATAACTTTTCTAAATTACCTATAAATACGAAATCTTGGACTCATTCGGAGACACTATAAAAAATAGCTTATTACTATAACAGTAATTCATCCAGGTCATATGAAGGCAAAATCAATTTCGACAAAACGACAGAGCATTTCTCAACCCAGATCGATCTTTCGGGGCAGTCGAAGGGGATGTATCTGATCAATCTTTCGATAGACAAGTTCAGGGCGGTGAGGAAGGTGGTGGTGGAGTGAGGGCGCAGGGCGCAGAGCACAGGGCGCAGGGCGCAGGGTACCTAAACCCTGAGCCCCGAGCAAGATTTTCCGTTGCACCATGTCCAAAAACCTGAAATTCGGAACACGGAACATGCACAGCTAAGTTTGTTCATTCATATAGAGAAGGACTTCTTTCTCAATTCTTTTCTTGACCTCGGTCCACTTAAGATCAGGTTTTTTTAAGAGAACCGGCCAATCAGCCAGATCAACATCGTCGAAATAGATTAAACTTTTGATTATGTGCATATCGCTTTCCTGTTGATACTTCAGCCTGTAAAACCTCAAAATGTCGGTAACAGTGAACCTCTTCTCTTCGAGAATAAAATAGATGTCAATAAAATCCTTTGACCGCTGTCCGCTCGATGATATCGCATTAAGTTTCATGGCAATAATGTCGGGTTCTGATAAAATCCTGATGCCATCAATTACTGCCGGATCATTTAAATAGGGGTATCTGTGGGCAATTATATCAACACTGATATTTTCAATACTTCCTTTAATTGTATTTATAGCAATATGGTATAGCTGTAAAGGATAATCCTGCTGGATCAATTCGATCAATTGAGCGGAATCGAAACTGAAGTTTGAAAAAAGATCGATGTCAATTGATGTCCGATGCCCTGAATACAAAGCAAGAGCTGTTCCTCCAACCAGATTAAACCCATTTAAATAATCTTTGCTTTGAAGCGATTTTATGAGTCCCAGTGTTGCCGTATCGACTGTTTTCGTCTGTAGCATTTAAATGACTCTAATGATACTTTAAAATAAGCTGACACAAAATTGAGGGTCTTGGGATCAATGTAATTCAGCTTCTTAAGGACATCTGTAACTGTTTCTGTTCCGTAATATTCTAATACCAGCTTTACCTCCTTTAAGGTTCCCAGTGCAAATACCCGCTCAATAATCAATCTCTTTGACCTGTCAGCATCAAGATCTGTGAGATCAACATCCCAGAAAAGCTGCTTATGAAAATCTGCAGAAATATTCAATTTAGCTGTCATATCTATAAAGATAGCAAATTTAATTGCCTTTTGCAAAGGTAATCTCATCTATCATTCCATTGATAATTCTAAGGCGGTGAGGAAGGTGATGGTGGAGTAAGAAGTAATCGGTATTCGGTAATCGGTATTCGGTGTCACAACCTGGAACCTGGAACCCGCAACACGCAACCCGAAACATGAAACTTCTTTTAAAACAAAAAATTGCAATATTTCAGATTTATTTGTATATTAATGGTCAATTCTCGAATACTAAGTTTATAATTGAATAATAAATTGAATATGAAACGATCATCTCTCCTGATTCTGATATTCATTTTGATTTATTTGCCTGTAATTAAGGCAGTTGAATTCTCTGATAAGGAAAAAGCCGTCATCTACACCAATGCTGTCAAGGTTCTTGAAAACTATCAGACAGTAATTAACCAGATGGGGGAATTTGTTGTAAATGACATCGAAAAAGCGAAAAGCAGCTCGGAGGGGTTCCTTGAACTGTTCGTAAACAGGCAGGTCCTTCTTTTCAACGACCTCGATCCTTCCCATAAACTGAGTGAATTCTATGAAGCTGAAACTTACGCCTCAAATGTCCTGCTCTGGTACCCCGATGGCCTTTCAATTTCCCTTGATCTTGGCAATGCAAAGGTCAGCAACATCATAACCCATGATGAAACTGTATATTCCCTTGATATTATGGTTAAGAAAACCATGAATGGGAACTATCTTAACCAGACAATGAACAAGAATACCGAGGAACTCACATTCAGAATCGCCTTCGGAACGGGAAATAAATCAGTTGGTAATTTCAGGATTGTCGGGATAAGAAATGCTGCATCAAATATGCTGATTGACTACTCCAAGGCATTGCAGGAAGTCAACGCTGAAAATTTCAATAATGAGGATCTGGCCAAGATCCAGGCTGAAGTAAAAAACAAGCTCCGCGATTATGCAAACTTCCTTTCTCTTCTGGGAGATCCACAGGAAACTGCCGACGACAAAGAGTTTTATAAAACAAGCTTCACCGGACTATTTGCCAATACTGATATAAAGCTCTTTAATGATATCGCCCCTTCACCAGCGACAAAACTCATTTCAGTTTCCGAATATCTGGCAAATTACGTAATTGATTATCCTAATGGCATCCGTAACCTTTCCGTTACAGCCGATTCCACAAAATTCGGAAACGTAATGAAGAATGAGGACGGATCATATTATACTTATGCCAATGCTGTTAAATTCTTTTCAGGAAGCTACAAAGGGAAAGAGGTTTTTCGCGAAAACTTCCCTCTTATCTTTAAAGTCTCATTTAATGCAGCCGGAAAAACTTTCACCGATTTCAAATTCAACAGCATAGATATCTCCTCACAGGATTTCTATGAGTCAGCTACCGGTGACGGCGCTGAAAATAAACCCGAACTGGTTATAAAACCTGTTACCCGGAAAGGTTTATGGTTAATGTTTACCGGAGGATTCGGACAAACTCAGATCAATTCAGCAGACATAAATTCAATGGCTTCAGCCAGGACACCCTATTCCTGGGATGTTACTCCCAAGTACGGATTAAATGCAGGGGTTGGTGCAACATACAATTTTACCGACAATATCGGTGTAAGATCCGGCCTGGAATTCAATACTTTCTCGTCAAATTACGCCCTCTTTACTGACAATCTCAGGAACAAAGATCTATCTTACGACATAAACAATGATCCGTTCTACAAAATAGTTGATTCCGATATGGATTCTCTTGTTAAAATGAGCTTCCTCACATTTCCTTTCATGGTAAATTATACGAGCGGAAAACCTGGGAAATTAGGCTTCTATGGTGAGGCAGGTGTTAAGGTTTCTATACCATTGAATACAACTTACAATGCATCGGGAAATTACGAAACAAGCGGTTATTATCCTGAAGACGGGTCAATACAAACCGCTCCTGAATTAGGATGGTTCTATAAAAGAGAGAATTTCAACGAATCTGATGATGTTACACTCAGAGGAGTCAACCTCGGAATGTATTTCTCGGCAGGTGTAAATATTCCAATAGGATACTACTCAAATATAAATATCGGTCCTGAAGTGATGATAGGTCTGACAGACGTTATGAACCACGTAAATAATTACAGGGATATTTTCGACAATATTTACGAACATCAGCCCACAAAAATTAATAATTTCGGAATAAGGATTAGTTTTGCATACAAATTGTAGTGATTAAGGAAATACCGCATATATGCTAAAAAAATTATTAACTGTTCCTGCTCTGATTATAGGCCTTAATATAAGCGCCCAGACAAAAACCGCAGTATCGAGTAAAGAGGCTAAAATAGTTGATGAGATAAATCTGAGCGAAGCTGATATTGGGGTATTCAAGGATCAGACCAAGCAGAAGGTTGATGAGTTCCAGCAATATATCATTACTCTCGGAAGCAAGGATCAGCCTGCTGAAAAGCGTGATATGGCTGAAAAAGAGGCAATAAAACTTTTCTACAAAGGTGCCCAGATGGAAATATCGATGCTGATGGCAGACGGTACTACTCAGAAGGTTATGCGTCCAATGGAAAAATACCTTGCGAGGCTTAAATCTCTTCCATACACAAAGGTCGTTATCAGGTTCTACGACATTGCATATATTCGCGAGTTCACAAAAGGTCCGGATGGGAAATATTATTCCACTGCCACTATCATACAGGAATTTACCGGTTTCAACGAAGATAACATAGTTTATACCGATATTACAAAAAAGGATATCGAGATTATCATCGACCTTGTTGAGGATAAATTCTTCAATGAAAAGAGATGGAAAATCTTTCTGGGCGACATAAAGGCTTCTGAGACAAAATCAACATAAACAAGGTGACCTTCCCGTCAAGATACAGACTAACAGCTGCCAGGGCTGCAATTATCGCTTTGGTGGTACTCATTCCCCTGAAGTGTTTATCACAGGGCATTGTTGAGTCTGTTAATCCCAATGAAAAGATATTTCTTGCCAGGACAAAGCAGTTCAATGAATTCCTCGACCGGTTCAATTACAGGACAACCTTTACGGGAGAACCTGTTGATCAGGAATTCAGCTCAAAAATGCCACGAGGCAAGATGGTCAATGCCCTTTTCGATCTTAAAGACAAGCGGATAGATCCCGGAACAAAAGAGTTCTCACAAAAATATGTTGATCTTAAAAGTCGCTTTGCCGGCGAAGTTGTTACAAAAAATCTTCAGATAGCCAGGTACTCCGGTAACATAATTGCTGAGGCCAGGTCGAGTGTAGTTTTCAAGGGTGCCCACGGGAAAATAAGTGTCTTTCTTGCGCAGGAGGTAGTTGGTGAAAACAGGATCAAGTGGGTAATTCTTGATGTGAAGGGAGAATTATTCAACTTCCTTAAAACCGATACAACATTCATCCGGTTCATCCCTCCATCGAGCAATGAAACAGATTTTATGAACCTCAAAAGAGCCCTCGATGATATCAGCTACCTTCAGTATTATGCCGGAAAGGATTATGAACCTGATAATCTTACACTTTTCTTTTATCTGGTAAATACCGGAGCACTCAAATTTGAATATGTCGATGAGGTGATATACCATATAACTGATCTGCCCGGTTGGTGCATAAAGGTCAGGGAATTCAACAGGAATGAACTGAACTCGGGATGGCTGATTTCAGATCTTTCAGAAAACACTTTGGAGAGATATGAGTATATTAGGGCTCTCAAATAATCCCTATGCCTGATGTTATAAAACTTCTTCCCGACTCGGTGGCAAACCAGATTGCCGCAGGAGAAGTTATACAGAGACCTGCCTCGGTGGTCAAAGAGCTGATGGAAAACTCAGTTGATGCCGGAGGCAAAAACATAAAGGTAATTATCATAGATTCAGGAAAAACCCTGATACAGATAACAGATGACGGCGACGGAATGTCAGAAACCGATGCAAGACTGGCATTCGAAAGACATGCTACTTCAAAGATAACAACCGCACAGGATCTGTTTGCCATAAGAACAAAAGGCTTCAGGGGAGAGGCCCTTGCTTCAATTGCAGCAGTGGCAATGGTTGAACTCAAAACACGTAAAAGAGAAAGCGAAACAGGCACACAGATCTTAATTAGCGGATCGAAGGTAGAATTGCAGGAACCATGCAGCTGCCCGGTGGGATCAGGCTTCTCAGTGAAAAGTCTCTTCTTCAATATACCGGCCCGGCGCAAATTCCTCAAGTCGGATAATACCGAAATGAGGCATATAATAAATGAATTTCAGAAGATCGTTCTGGCTCATTCCAATATAAGGTTTTCACTTTATCACAATGATAATGAAACATATAACCTGCCGGCCGGCAACCTGCGTCAAAGAATAGCAGGTGTCTTTGGAAAACAGATCAACCAGGAGCTGATAACAATCGATACCGAAACAAATCTTGTTAACATAAAAGGATTCATTGGGAAACCCGAGAATGCCAGAAGAACATACGGGGAACAGTTCTTTTTTATAAACAACCGCTTCATGAAACACCCCTATTTTCATAAAGCAGTTGCTGAAGCCTATCAGAATATTCTTCCGGCAGAGGCCATTCCGTCATATTTCATATTCATGGAGGCCGATCCTGCTTCTATCGATGTCAATATCCACCCGACAAAAACAGAGATCAAGTTTGAGGATGAGCGATCGATATGGCAGATATTAATGGCATCGGTACGCGAAGCCCTTGGCAGGTTTAATATCGTTCCTTCGCTTGATTTTGAAAATGAAGCTCTTGTTGATATCCCTGTAAGAAGCTCATCATCACAGATACCTGAAATGCCGGCAATTAAGATAAACGCTGACTATAATCCATTTGAAAGTGAGTCTCCTGAACAAAACAGACAAGGCTATTTCGAACGTTTTGAAAGAGAGAATACTGAGAACTGGGAAAAACTATATGCTTCAATTGAGCGGGGTGAAGAGAGAACAGGGAGTTCAGAAAGAATATTTGAGACCGGCAGGAAGTTTTTCCACATCAAGGGGAAATATATTGTATGTCCTGTAATATCAGGGCTGATGCTTATCGACCATAAAAGAGCACATGAGAGGATCCTTTTTGAGAAATACCTCGACTGCCTAAATAATGATCGTTCAGTGAGCCAGGCTGATCTTTTCCCTGTAACTCAGGAATTGAATCCTTCCGATATATTTATTTTAAGAGAAATAGAAGGCGAGTTGTTATCACTTGGCTTCATGTTTCAATACCCCGATAATAAAAGTGTTACAATTACAGGCCGGCCTTCAGGCAGCGAGGATCGCGATCCCAGGGAAATGATTGAGATACTGCTGCAGGATTACAAGAATTCTCTGGCCGATCCCTCAACAGGTGAAAAGGAAAAAGTTGCAGCTGCGATGGCTGGCGCATCAGCCATTCCATACGGAAAGAATCTGTCGCAGGAAGAAATGGAAAACCTCTTTGATACTCTTTTTGCATGCAAGTCGCCCAACTATTCACCAAAAGGAAAACCTGTAATAACTATTATGACACTTGAAGAAATAGACAAAAGATTTAAATAGATTTGTACTGACAAAAAAACTTATTGATGTACGGAAGAGGCTTTTTCGCATTACCACCTGTTGTAAAGAATATAATTCTTATTAATGTCCTGATGCTGCTGGCAGATTATACTGTCAGGAGTGTTTCCGGTGTGGAACTTACAATGATCCTGGGATTATATTTCCCAAAGTCTGATCAGTTCCTGCCTCTTCAGTTATTCACTCACATGTTTATGCATGGGGGCATCTGGCACCTCTTCTTTAATATGTATGCCCTCTATATTTTCGGCCAGGTGCTTGAACAGGTCTGGGGTCCGAAAAGATTTTTCATATACTATATGGTTTGCGGACTGGGAGCAGCTTTCATTCATGAGACAGTAATACTATTCCAGTATGAAAGACTTATGAATATCATCACCCCTGATCAGCTTGAACTTGTACTCAATGAAGGCACTGCTTTTTTCAGTCAGGGTAAAGTATTTACTGACGGGACCATGAAAAGCCTTCAGTTATTGCTTAATACTCCTACTGTCGGAGCCTCCGGAGCAGTATTCGGGATTCTCCTGGCTTTTGGTGTCCTCTTTCCCAATACCCAACTGATGCTTCTGTTTCCACCTATTCCGATAAAAGCAAAATACTTTGTGCTGGCATACGGTGGTATTGAACTTTATCTGGCAGTTACTCAGCCCGGAAGCAATATCGCACATGCTGCGCATCTTGGAGGAATGTTATTCGGGTATATTCTGATCAGGTACTGGAGAAAAACCACAAACACTTTATACTGATGGGTCTTTGGGATGACATAAAGAAGGCATTTCACAACGGAAGTTATCTGATCAAGCTTATATATATTAATATTGCCGTATTCATTGCTATTACAATGATAGCAATTATCGGATTTCTCCTTACAAACCCTTTTATCTCTGAAAAAGCCATTGATCTTCTGGCAGTACCATCCTCGTTAAAGATGCTGATCACAAGGCCATGGACCTTATTAACATACATGTTCCTCCATAAAGACATCTGGCACATACTGTTTAACATGCTGTGGCTTTACTGGTTCGGAACTATCTTCCTGCAGTATCTTGACCAGAAAAAGCTTGTTTCAGTTTATCTGCTTGGAGGAATAAGCGGAGCTGTTATGTATATTCTCTCCTTCAATATTTTCCCTGCATTTTCAGGGCTGGTAAGCCAATCGGTTGCAATAGGAGCATCCGCTTCCGTTATGGCTGTGGTAATTGCAATTGCAGCCTACGTACCTGATTATACTGTTCACCTTCTGCTTCTTGGCAGGGTTAAGATCAAGTATATGGCGCTGGCAATATTTGTGCTGACTTCTTTTATGGATTTTTCAGTTAACTCCGGAGGAAAACTTGCTCACATCGGGGGTGCAGTCTTTGGTTATTTCTATACCCTGAATATCCGGCAGGGCCGGGATATCGGAAAAGTGATAAACAGGGCTATTGATTTCATTGTTACCCGGTTCAGGTCCGGGAAAAAAATGAAGGTGACTTGCAGGAAACCTTCAACAGAATATGAGTACAATGCAATGAAATCAGCGCACCAGGGAAAAATTAATACGATTCTCGATAAGATATCGAAGGGAGGGTATGACAGCCTCACAAAAGAAGAGAAAGAGACCCTTTTCAAAGAAAGTCAGAAGCGTAATTAGCCTTTTAAAAAGGCCGTTTGAAGTAATCTTTCATGCATCTCATCAAAATTCACTTTTACGATTCTTCAGTTATTCCAATAACATGTAAATTAGCATTTTGATATACCGGCAGTTGAAAAAAATCCTCTATAAAATCCTTTTGGGAATTAATGCCCTCCTGGCAATATCCCTGCTTATTTCTTATCTGGCTGTTCATATCAGCCCTGGTGTCTTTGCTCTTCCGGCGTATTTTGGGTTAGCCTATCCTTATCTACTGCTATTCAATATTTTAATGGTCATTGTCTGGGCCATGCTGCTTCGGTTTGAGGCTCTGATCTCGGTGGTTGTAATCGCATTGGGAATCACTCACTTCTCCAACTATATAAAGCTTATCAAACCAAAAGGTGACAAGGCAGGTACATTCAAGGTACTTAGTTATAACATCCGTCTTTTCAACTATTTTGAAGGCAAAAAGGGATCAGGTTCCGAGAAAAGAATGATCGAATTGCTTAAATCACAGAAAGCTGATATTATCTGTCTGCAGGAGTATCTTGTGCTTGGCAGTCAATCCGCCAAAGAGGCATCAATAAAAGCATCACTGGGAGGGAAATATTATTCGCATATCAAAGTTATAGGATGGGGAAAAAACAAGTCATATGGAATTGCCACATTCAGCAGGTTTCCCATAATCAGGAAAGGAGAGATAATTCATCCCGGTTCATCAAGCCTTACAATCTTTACAGATATCCTTGCAGGGAAAGATACATTCAGGATATATAACAATCATCTGCAATCATTCAGGTTAAAAGGTATGGAAAGATCGCTCCTTGAGGAGATGACTGCTGAAGAAAATGAAACTTTTGAAGAGGTGAAAGTATTGTCGACCAGCCTCAGGAAAGGATTTGCAAGAAGATCGCTGCAGGCACAGGTTTTAAAGGATCATATTAATAATTCAAAATACCCGGTAATAGTTGCCGGCGACTTTAATGACACACCTGTTTCATATTCATACAGAAAAATCCGTAAAGGATTGAACGACTCATTCGTAAATTCAGGCTATGGGGCCGGATTCACCTATAAAGGAAATTATCCTCCTAACAGAATCGATTATATTCTGTACGATAATGCTCTGATTAATAACTATTTCGAAATCCTTAAAGTCAGGTATTCCGATCACTATCCGATAGTTGCATGGTTCAGGAAGAATAACTAAAAGGGAAGCTTTCTGAAATCGACATTCCCGCCTGAAATTATCAGACCCGCTTTCTTTCCTCTGAACATTCCGGGGTTTTCCCTTATCACAGCCAGAACAGTTGCCGATGACGGTTCGATTATTATTTTCATTCTTTCCCATACAAGGAGCATGCATTCAACTATAGACTCTTCAGTGGCCGTAAGAATCTGATCGACATTCTTCTTTATTATGGTGAAAGTAAGTTCACTGAGAGAAGTAAGCAATCCGTCAGCTACTGTTAAAGGATTAACAGATGGCACAAGCTGTCCTGTTGTGAATGATTTCCAGGCATCGTTCGCATTCAGGGGTTCAGCCCCGATCACTTTTATTTTGCTGTTAATCCCCTTTACACAAGTTGATGTTCCGCTCATCAGTCCGCCACCACCTATTGGAGCGATTACAAAATCAAGGTCGGGTTTTTCATTAAGAAGTTCCAGGGAAGCAGTTCCCTGGCCGCATATTACATTAAAGTTATCGTAAGGGTGGATCAGTTTCGCCCCGGTTCTCTCCATTATCATTCTGGTTGTTTCTTCACGAGCCTGAAGGGTAGGTTTACAGAACATTATCTCAGCACCATAACCTGCAACAGCATTCTTCTTTACGACAGGTGAAGTTTCTGGCATAACTATAGTGGCTTTAACACCATTAATCTTTGCTGCCAGCGCAAGAGCGGCAGCATGATTGCCTGATGAATGAGTTACCACTCCCATCTTTTTTTCCTCATCGTTCAGCAACAGGATAGCATTTGCAGCTCCCCGGAACTTGAAAGCTCCTACTTTCTGGAAATTCTCACATTTGAAGAACAACTCACATTCAAATATGCTGTTCAATAATTGTGAAGTAAGAACAGGAGTACAGTGTATGAATGGGCTGATCCTTAAGTTGGCTGACTGTATATCGGAAAGTGATGGTAGTGTCATCTGTCTTCTTTTTTCAAAAGTAGTTAATTATACCCCCAAACCCCCCAAGGGGGCTTAATAATGGTTTTTAAAGTCCCTCCTTGGGGATTTAGGGGTGAATACAACAATTCATAATAAAGACATATTAACAAAAAAGGGGCTTCATTCAAAGCCCCTATTTGTTATTTTGTGTTTACTATTATGCGAAGATGCTGAATGCAACAGTAAGGCCTGCAAGCACAACAGATACCATTGACATAAGCTTGATAAGAATGTTGAGAGCAGGACCGGAGGTATCCTTGAAAGGGTCGCCTACTGTATCGCCAACAACAGAAGCTTTGTGCGGATCGCTTTTCTTGCCGCCATAATTGCCTCTTTCGATATATTTTTTGGCATTGTCCCATGCACCACCTGAATTGTTAAGCATACTTGCGAGAACAAAACCTGAAGTCAGGCCTCCTGCAAGAAGTCCTACAACTCCCGGGACTCCGAACACTACACCAACAATAAGAGGAACCGTAATAGCAATTAGCGAAGGGGCAAGCATTTCGCTCTGAGCGCCTGCAGTTGATATCTCAACGCATTTTGCATACTCAGGTTTAGCTGTACCTTCCATAATGCCCGGGATTTCGCGGAACTGCCTTCTAACCTCTTCAACCATCTTACCTGCAGCACGACCCACTGCTTTCATGCTCATGGCGCTGAAAAGGAATGCCATCATTGCACCAATGAATATACCTCCAAGCAGAATCGGATTGAACACTGACAGATCATATGCAGTTACAAAATCCTTTATTGTTGCAGTGGTAAGTGATACTGCCACCTGTCCGTCCTGTACTGCCGGAGCAGTGGTTTTATAGAACAGGGTATCACCAATCTGTTTGTAACCTTCAGGGGCTTTGTCAACAATTCTTCCAAGCCATAATTTGATCTCTTCCATATAAGCCGCAAGAAGAGCCAGACCGGTGAGAGCAGCTGAACCGATAGCGAATCCTTTACCTGTTGCTGCTGTTGTGTTGCCCAGACCATCGAGGGCGTCAGTTCTTTCTCTTACCCCTTTCGGAAGCTCTGCCATTTCAGCGTTTCCTCCTGCATTATCAGCTATAGGGCCGAAAGCGTCAGTTGCAAGAGTAACTCCGAGTGTTGAGAGCATACCTACCGAGGCAAACCCGATTCCGTAAACACCCATTGCAAAATTGGTGAAGCCGCCTGCAAAGCCATAAGCTGCAATGATACCTGCAACTATTGTCAGTACCGGAATCCATGTAGAGTACATACCAACAGCCATACCTTCAATGATTACTGTGGCGGGTCCCTGCTGGGCCTGTTTTGCAATACCCTGGGTAGGCTTATTAGCGTCAGATGTGAAATATTCAGTTGATTGTCCGATGATTACACCTGCCAGAAGACCTGAAACAGCTGATCCGAATACACCCCATGTTATCCAGTCAAAACCTGCCATTACAGCAAGTACAACCAGAATAAGAGCTGAGCTTCCACCGGTTCCGAGAAGCAGGGCACGAAGAAGAGCTTTAGGAGTGGCAGATTCTTTTGTTCTTACCAGGTAAATACCTGCTATTGAGAGAAATATACCTATTGCTGAAACCAGCATTGGTGCAATCACAGCCTTCATCTGTGTATCGCCTGTTATGGCTGGCAATGCAGCTCCGAGAGCAGCAGTGGCAAGTATAGAACCTGCATACGATTCATAAAGATCGGCTCCCATACCTGCAACGTCACCTACGTTATCGCCTACGTTATCAGCAATTGTGGCAGGATTACGCGGATCATCCTCAGGAATTCCTGCTTCTACCTTACCAACAAGGTCAGCGCCTACGTCAGCAGCCTTTGTGAATATACCACCGCCTACACGTGCAAAAAGAGCCTGTGTTGAAGCACCCATTCCAAAGGTAAGCATTACAGCAGTGATCTCTATAAGTTTTTCATGTTCAGTAGTACCCGGATGTACAAATGAAAGTCCCAGAAATTTAAGCCCGTTTTCCATATGCTCTGGAGTAAACACCCAGTTATTGAGGGTAATAAACCATAATGCTATGTCGAGAAGGCCAAAACCTACAACTACCAGCCCCATAACAGCACCGCTCCTGAGAGCAACCTGGAGTCCTTTGTTAAGCGATTTTGAAGCAGCCCATGCTGTTCTGTTCGAAGCAAATGTAGCTGTCTTCATTCCAAGATAACCGCACAAACCTGAAAAGAAACCTCCGGTGAGGAATGCAAAAGGCACAAACGGGTTCTGAATTCCAAAATAAGCCAGAATTGACAAAAGCACAACAAGGATAATAAATACCTTGATTACAACTGTATACTGACGTCTCAGGTAAGCCATCGCTCCCTCTCTGACATACTCGGCAATCTCTTTCATCCTGTCGGTTCCTTCTTCCTGCGACTTCATCCCCTTGTAAAAAATCCAGGCGAATAACAGAGCACAGAGCGCTGAAATAGGCACAATCCAAAAAATACTACTAATCATGATATTTGTTTTTAAATTAAAAATTAAAGGTTATCAAATGAAAAAATTTTCACGGGTACAAAACTATATTAGTTTTTCAATTAACAAAAGAAAACAAAAGAAAAAAACCGCAAGTTCACAAGGATCTCTGATTATTTAAAGTATAAACCACAATCAGGTGTTTATGCTTAGCATCAAAACGGCTTCCTGTGAATCCTGCGGTAAGAATGTATACTGTATCTGTTAGATTGCCCTGAAGAAGTTGTAATTCATCTTTTCGAGGTCCTTCATCCTGGGATAAGGATAGAAAACAACATCCTCTTTTGCACCCACATAGAACCCCGATGCGATCGTTCTGTAAAGCAGTTCTCCCGTAAAGAAGCGGTGTACAGTCTTCATCTGCTTCTCATACTCTCCCCTTATGATCTCAAGGCAGTCACGCAGATGGCTCATATTCGGGTATGGAAGGTTCTCTCCTGAGCCTTTGAGGGGATTTACAGCAAGCTCCCCTAGTTTCAATTCGACAAAAAAAAGTTTTGGAAGAGTAATGGGAGTTGAACCATCAGTCAGCTTCTTCATGAAGACTGAGGGTGCAAGGCTGCTGGCGACCATTGGCGTTACCGGACATAATTCCTGGTAAAGGTGCAGTTCATTCTTAGGCTCTCCGGCTTTATCATAGCCGGATCTGTTCAGTTCAAGAACAATTCCATGATCCGTTGTCAGATATAAGCTTTTAAGTGACGACAACGGTATCATTTCCAGAACCTTGTAAACCGAAAGATAAACAGAGCTTTTCGGACTGCCATCTTCCTTTGCAACACATCGCTTATTTAGCCTTTCCTGATCAATTAAATTACTGATCATACCGGCGTCAACTTCGAAAAATATAGCCTGGCCCTTATTACGCTTTTTTGTGCCTGTAGAAAGGTAGAGTCCAAACGCTTCGGGAGGGAGCATTGAAGCTACGAGTGCTTCAGGATTGCAGGTTAAATAAATGTACTTGCCCATAGCATATAGTTTTTAAATAAACCGTGAGATATCCTTATCACAAACCCTACAAAGAACATTGTTGATTCCTGTATCAAATTTACACTTCTTTTTGCAGGAAGTAAAGTAAATCACACTATTTAGTAGACAGAAACAGACTATCTTTTGCATTTTCAGAAATAGTTTATTAATTTGGCCGTATACAATTATGTTATGTGTCCTGTAAACAAAACTGCTGTTCTGCATTATTAGGGAGATATGTTAAGGGAATATGATATTACGGTATAGTTTTTGCTTGATCGTTCATACAATGATGTACAGCCTTTATCATGAGATAACACATTTTCACCAAAAGGTTCTCATTATTATTAGGTTTTACATAAATAATATTAAATTTGCCCCAAATTCAAATAAGTAAAATCAGGTATGCCTAAAATATCTGCAGTAATAATTACCTACAACGAAGAGATGTTTATAGGGAAGTGCCTCGCCTCACTTGAAGGCGTTGCGGATGAAATCGTTGTGGTAGATTCTTTTTCCACTGACAATACAGAGGAGATATGTAAAAAGTACAATGTGAGGTTTGTTAAACATGCTTTCGAAGGATTTCGCGATCAGAAGAACTATGCACTCAAGCTTGCTACATATAAGAATATACTTTCACTTGATGCTGATGAAGCCCTGAGTGACAAATTGCGTGATTCGATTCTTTCGATAAAGGATAACTGGAAATATGACAGTTACGTATTCAACAGGAGAAACAATTACTGCGGAAAATGGATCCAGTATTCAGGCTGGTACCCCGACAGGCAGCTGAGGCTTTTCCATTCAGAAGATGGCACATGGGGAGAGCTGAACCTTCATGAAAAATTCATTCTTTCAAACGGATCTTCAATAGGTAAACTTAAAGGAGACCTTCTTCACTGGCCCTTCACCTCCATTGAGGACCATAACGAAAAAATGGGGAGATATGCTCTTATCGGTGCTGAAGAGTTCCATAAAGCCGGAAAAAAATCTTATTTTTTTACACCATATTTACATGGATTCTGGGGCTTCTTCAGGACATACATCATTAACGGAGGATTCCTTGATGGCCGTAACGGATATATGATATGCTCTTTATACAGTAAATCAGCATTCAACAAGTATAAGCATCTCCGTCAACTAAACAAAAATCGCAGCTCCTCTCAATAATAACAGAATGCTATTTGAAGAAGATAGCCAGACTGCTCTGAAAACTCTCAGAAGCAATGGAGTTATTCTTTATCCAACTGATACAATATGGGGGCTTGGCTGTGATGCAACCAGCCAGGATGCTGTTGAGAAAATATTCAGGATAAAATCGAGAGATGAGAATAAAAGCCTTCTGATCCTGGTTAACAGTGCACAGATGCTCGAACGATATGTTCATGATATACCTGAAGCAGTATTTGAGTTGATTGCTGTTACTGACGATCCCCTGACAATTATATACCCTAAAGGAAAAAATCTTGCAAAAGGGGTATGCAGTAATGATGGTTCTGTTGGAATAAGGATATGCCGTGATGAGTTCTGTAATCAGCTTATATCCGCTTTTAGAAAACCAATAGTGTCCACTTCAGCAAATTTCAGCGGAAAACCCTCTCCTCAATTATATTCGGAAATTGAAAAAAATTTAATTGATTCTGTTGACTATGTAGTAAAATACCACCAGAATGACAGGCAAAAGCGTTCTGCCTCACCTGTCATAAAATTCAATGCTGACGGTTCATTCAAAATCATCAGGAAATAGATTATTTTGACCTTACGCGGCCGGAACCTGATACTCTTGCATCAATCCTGGGATTTCCGATATATGTAACATTACCGCTTCCCGATACCCTTGCTTCCAGAGTCTCAGCAACATTGCACTGACAGCTACCACTTCCTGAGATGCTTATCTCAGCACTTTTTATTTTAAGTGATTCTCCTGAATAGTTTCCGGACCCACTTATCGATAATTCAGCTTCATTAACATTGCCGGTTCCTTTTATAATAATATCCCCCGAACCTGAAATACCACAATCAAGATTCTCTGCAGTGAGTTCATTAATTAATAGTTTACCGCTTCCGCTCACACTAAGACCGAGATCCTCTGCTTTTACTGCATCAGTAATCTCAGCCTGCCCTGACCCGGAAACTCCAAGTCCTTCAATGGATGGCATTGTAATGTTTACAATTACCTTCTTATTATTATAACCTGTCCAGTTGTCTTTCTTTATGACCAGCCTGCCCCCGGAAACTTCGGTTTCAATATCAGCAAGGAATTCTTTATCGCCTTCAAGAACCACTTGATATTCAGATCCGAAACGTATATACAGGTTCCCAGGAACACCGAAAGAGACCTTTGTAAATCCTGTCACATTCCTTGTTTCCTTTTCTGTTGACTGACCGTAAATAAATGCTGTTGAGATAATTGCTAGCAGGACAGTAACTGCCGCAGATGTTAACTTTTTCATATCGGGTAGTGTTTAATTAGTTTTAGATAATTCTGATTAAAGACTCTCCTGTCTGATAATTGCTGCACAGGAAATCAGAATTTTTCAGTTTATTTCCAATAATCCTTCAGGAATCTTTAAAATCAGGATCTTCTTCTTATCATCAAGAAGAATAATTAAATCCTCATGCAGAGGAACAAGAATCTCTTTTTTATGAGGTGAGGTTATACTTAAAAGCCATTGGCCGGGATTCTGAACCACTTCAGTTATGAGTCCAAGTGATTGATTATCTGTGGTTAAAACTTCATATCCGATAATACTACCATAGTCATCAGTCTTTTCATTGGCCTGAATTCCCAATGTAAGGTATATTTTACACCCTTTGAATTCAGTTACCTTGTCAACGGTGTTATAATCCCTGAACTTTATCTTTAGTATATCGCCTCCGGAATATGACAATTCAGAAATAAAAAAAGGAACCGGTCTTCCTTCGATTTCGATGAAGACCGATTCCATCTGAGGTAAATTCTCTATAAAAGATCTTTCGAGTTTGATTGCCACGGCGCCCTCAAAGCCGCTGACTTTGGCTATTCGTCCCAGTAATATGTTGTATCTGTAAGCCATTGGATCGATGATCCCTATGACCGTTCAACTACTCCTGAGGTTTATCTTCTGCCGGAGCTTCAGCATCTGTTTCAGTTGCTGAATCCTCAGCCGGGGCTGATTCTTCTTCTACAGCAGTTTCATCTGCGCCAGCCGTTTCTTCTTCAACCGCTGTTATTGCTTTGAGATCAGCGGTTTCTTTTGCAGCAAGATCAGCCTGTTTCTTTGCAAGTCTTGCAGCCCTTGCTTCATTGATCTTTTTCTCCTGCTTTAATCTGTTGTCGAGATCTTCATCCTGAGACTTTTCAAGACCTGATTTCTTGGCTTCAATTTTTGCCTCGTTCTGCTTCATCCACTCATCAAACCTTCTGTTGGCCTCAGCTTCATCGAAAGCACCTTTTTTTACCCCTTCCATGAGGTGTTTTTTCATCAGAACTCCCTTATACGACAGGATAGCTCTGCATGTATCTGTAGGTAACGCGCCATTTTGCAGCCAACCAAGCGTTTTATCGAAATCAAGTTCGATCGTTGCGGGGTTAGTAACCGGATTGTAAGATCCGATCTTTTCAATATATCTGCCATCACGTGGCGATCTGCTATCTGCAACCACAATGTGGTAGAAGGCCACTTTCTTGCGGCCTTTTCTAGCTAATCTGATTTTAACTGCCATTAATTCTTACGCTTTTTTATTTAACCTGTTTTCAAATTTGTGGGTGCAAAGATAGCTTTAATAAAATTATTAACAAATAAATAACCGAATACTTCAGGGGCAACGCACGAAGAAATATAAAACTGACAGCCTATTAACAAATTAGTAAGGATTATTAACGGCCTTTCGAAATAGAAATAGTTTTTT
>Ga0154307_1097_pt1 | contig 157789 bp, 126 predicted proteins | sample RifGroA2_FD_105601 | JGI IMG/M metagenome (GOLD analysis project Ga0154307, IMG submission 105601) | Bacteroidetes bacterium GWA2_40_15 | reverse complement strand
AGTAGTGAGGAATCTCACCTCGCATAAAAAAATCAAAGAGTTTATGTGCATTATGCCGGATACTCATTAAAATTTAAATGCGTTGACCCTGTGAATAACCATGCTCATGACTGATTATTACCAAAGTTTTCATAATTTCGCAAACTTAAATCAGCAACAAAATTTATCAAGTCAGATACAATGGAATACAACTTTCATGAGATAGAAAAAAAGTGGCAGAAATACTGGGAGGACAACAAAACATTTAAGACTCCCGACGACTTAACCAATCCTAAAAAATGCTATATCCTCGATATGTTCCCCTACCCTTCAGGCGCCGGGCTGCATGTTGGACACCCCGAAGGATATACCGCTACAGATATTTACAGCAGATACAAGAGAATGAAGGGCTTTAATGTCCTTCACCCCATGGGCTGGGATGCATTTGGTCTCCCGGCTGAACAGTATGCAATTCAGACAGGCACGCACCCTTCAGTTACTACCAATAACAATTGTGATACTTTCCGGAGGCAGATAAAAGAACTTGGACTCAGCTATGACTGGGACAGGGAGATAAATACAACCGATCCGAAATATTTCAAATGGACCCAGTGGATCTTTCTCCGGCTTTATAATACATGGTTCGATGAAGGCTTGCAGAAAGGAAGACCGATATCTGAATTAAAGGTTCCGGATACCATCAGGCAACTTGGTAAGAATGAAATAATTAAATATATTGATTCCCGGCGACTTGCTTACTACGATAATGCTCTTGTCTGGTGGTGCCCGAATTGCCGTATTGTCTGTTCAAACGAAGAGGTACTGAATGACGGGACACATGAGAAATGTGGCAACAGGGTTGAAAAAAAGAACCTGAAACAGTGGATGCTCAGGATTCCTCTCTATGCCGAGAGGCTCCTCACAGGCTTTGACAAACTCGAATGGCCTGAAGGTATTAAAGAAATGCAGCGCAACTGGATCGGCAGGTCAACAGGAGCCGAAGTGGATTTCAGCATTGACGGCCTAAATGAAAAACTGACAGTATTCACAACAAGACCTGACACTCTTTTTGGGGCCACATATATGGTTATCGCGCCTGAACACCAGCTTACTGAAGTCATCACAACCGGTGACCGGAAAGAGGATGTAGAAAAATACATTAAGGCTACATTGCTTAAATCAGATCTCGATCGTACCGACCTGGCAAAAGAAAAGAGCGGAGTATTTACAGGAAGGTATGCTGTAAATCCCGTAAATAAAAAGCTGATTCCCATATGGGTTGCTGATTATGTACTGACAGGTTACGGTACAGGTGCAATCATGGCTGTACCCGCACATGACACACGTGACTTTGAGTTTGCCGGGAAATTCAGTTTGCCCATTGCCTGCATCCAGGATCCGGATGTTGCTGATACTGAGCAGGAAAAAAGAATTCTTGAAGGCAATGAGTGCTGGACTGAGGATGGCAAATACATTAACTCTTCTGACCCGTCAACCGGAATTGATATTAACGGACTGAATAAAGAAGCCGGAATTCAGAAAATTACAAAATGGCTGGAATCGAGGAATCTCGGGAAAGCCAAAGTAAATTACAAGCTTCGCGACTGGTTGTTCAGCAGGCAACGTTACTGGGGAGAGCCGTTCCCTGTAATTCACTGGGAAGATGGTGAAATAACCCTTCTTGATGAAAAGGAACTGCCGCTTCATCTGCCTGTCATGGAAAAATACCTGCCAGGAGAAACAGGGGAATCCCCTCTTGCCAATGCTGATAACTGGCTGAATGTAACTGACAATAAAGGCAGGAAAGGAAGAAGGGAAACCAACACCATGCCCCAATGGGCAGGATCGTGCTGGTATTATCTGCGATTCATCGATCCGAAAAACGATAAAATGATCTTCGATCCCGGACAGGAAAAATACTGGATGCCGGTTGACCTTTATATAGGAGGAGCTGAACATGCAGTTCTTCATCTTCTTTACAGCCGGTTCTGGCATAAGGTATTATACGATCTTGGAATTGTATCGACCGATGAACCTTACCAGAGGCTGTTTAACCAGGGAATGATCCTCGCATTTGCCTATGAAACTGAATCTGGAATGAAAATACCTGCCGATCAGGTTGTTGAACGCGAAGGCAAGCATTATCACATTGAGAATGGATCAGAACTCAGACAGATCGTCGCCAAAATGTCTAAATCTCTCAAGAATGTTGTAAATCCTGATGATGTGACATTAAAGTATGGCGCTGATTCGCTCAGGCTCTATGAAATGTTCATGGGTCCGCTTGATATCACAAAACCCTGGGATGATAAGGGAGTCAAAGGTGTATTTGGTTTCCTCGGAAGAGCATTCAGGTTCTTCTCAGATCCGGAAAATATTGTCAGAGGAGAGGAAGATCCGGAAGTCCTGAAAGGCCTTCATCATGTTATTAAAAAAGTGGAGGGAGATATTGAGAATCTCAGATTCAACACTGCAATTTCTGCAATGATGATCTTTTTAAACCTGGCGACTAAAAAGGGAAAAGTGACAGGCGAAACTGCAGCTACTTTTACAAAAGTCCTTTCACCCTTTGCACCTCATATGGCTGAAGAACTATGGCACCTTCAGGGTAATACAAAAACGCTTGCCTATGAACAATGGCCCCGGTATAATGAGGAGTTCCTTAAGGAAGATAACTTCGAATACCCTGTTTCATTCAACGGGAAGATGAGATTCAATATTCTTTTGCCTGTATCATTTACAAAAGAGGAGGTAGTAAATGCAGTCCTTGCAGATGAAAGGGCAAAGAAATGGCTTGGGAGTGCAACACCTTCAAACATTATAGTCGTTCCTAACCGGATAGTTAATTTCGTAATAAAGAATTAACTACCAGATGACCATCAGAATAAAAATCCTTTTATTTACAGCTTCAGTTCTGTTTATCCTTTCCTGTCAGCAAAGAGAGACAGCCAAACATGAAGAAATATTAACTGCCATTGACACAACAGCAGTGACTGACACTGTAAGTCCTGTTTTTATGTATGGTATAAGGTCAGACTCGTTCGACCTGATTTCCGGCAATATTAAACGTAACGGATTTCTGTCAGAAATACTTCTGAAACATGGTGTTACAATGCAGGAAATTGATCAGGCAGTAAGGACATTCAGGTCTGTATTTGATGTAAGATCAGTGCGATCGGGCAATAAGTATGTACTTTTCTGCGAAAGAGACAGCATTGCCAGGGCAAGGTACCTGGTTTATGAACACGACCCGACAACATGCTATGTTTTCAGTTTTGCCGATTCAATTTACATTATTCCTTATAAGAAGGAGATAAAAAGTGAAATAAGATATTCATCGGGTATTATTGAAACATCACTCTGGGATGCAATGATGGCAGACAGTCTCCATCCAACACTTGCATTTAAACTATCGGAGATATTTGCCTGGACAGTTGATTTTTTCGGATTGCAGAAGGGAGACAGATTCAAGGTTATTTACGAAGAAATTTACGTTGACAATAAATCGCTGGGTGCAGGAAAAATATTCGGAGCTCAGTTCACATGGTCAGGGGTCACAATCACTGCAATCCCCTTTATACAGGACGGGAAAGAATCATATTATGATATTGAAGGTAACAGTCTCAGAAAAGCATTCCTTAAAGCGCCTCTTCAGTTCTCAAGGATAAGCTCCCGTTATTCTTCCTCCAGGATGCATCCCATTCTTAGAATCAGAAGACCACACTATGGTGTTGACTACGCAGCACCTGTTGGGACACCGGTACTCGCCATAGGTGACGGAAGAATTACATCCGCTAAAAGGGAGAACGGGGCAGGCCTGATGGTCAGAATTCAGCATAACAGCGTATATTCAACTGATTATCTGCATCTTAGCAATTATGGCAGGGGTATAACAGCCGGAGCTCATGTAAAACAGGGTGACATAATTGGTTATGTCGGAAGCAGTGGTTTGTCAACCGGGCCGCATCTCGATTTCAGATTCTATAAAAACGGGTCGCCTGTCGATCCGCTTAAAGTTGAAGCACCTCCGGTTGAACCGGTATTACCTGAAAACCTGGCGAGGTTTGAAGTTAATAAGGCGGTGGTGGTTAGTTTGCTGGAGACCTTCAATTAAGAAGGTGATCTGTACTCGGATTTTAGTTCCCTTTGAAGGGGCCAGGGGTAAAGTCGTCAACTTAAGCCCAGTTTTGTGTCAGGTTAGAATGGTAAAAGTTTCCCCTCCTTTTGAAGGAGGGGTGGCCGCAGTACAATGATAATTAAAGTGTTGCAACGTTTGGTTGCGGCCGGGGTGGTTGATTTAATTGAGTTAACAGGACATTTTATGCAGATTGTAATAAACTTCAGAAAGTTGAAGATAAGAATAATTACATGTTAACTTAGTATCTCTGATATTAAGGTTTGAAAGCAGATTTGTATTTCAGAAACCTGAAAAAAGTAAAAGTGAGAAAAGTAAAGTTTTCAATAAAAAAAAGAAGGGATCTGATAAAACAATCAACCACCCCGGCCGGGAATCAAGTTATGTAAACATCAGATAATCAAGAATCCCGGCCACCCCTCCTTCAAAAGGAGGGGAAACTTATTCAGTTCTTTCCTGCAAAAAAACTATTCTTAGGTCTACGGCCAGGGGTGGGTTGGATGAAGTACGAAATTACCAACCAGCACCTAGTACCCAAAATCAGGCAATTTACCAACAAGCTCTTCAATAACTCCCGGGAAGTGCTGGTACTCGAGAGCATGAATCTTTACAGCTAATGATGAATGAGTATCAGCAGGATCTACTTTACATTTTGCCTGGAAAACGATATCCCCTTCATCATAATGTTTATTCACATAATGGATTGTGATGCCTGATTCAGTTTCCCTGTTTTCGATAACTGCTTTATGGACAATCTCACCATACATTCCTTTTCCGCCATATCGGGGCAGCAAAGCCGGATGTACATTAATTATCCTGCCATTGTATATTTCAATGATGTTTTCAGGAACAAGCCATAAAAATCCTGCAAGAACAATAAAATCTATATTATGGAGTAACAGGCAATCCAGCACCTTTCCAGAGACATAAAAATCATCACGTTCGAAAAAAACTGTTTTTACATCATGCTTCTCCGCCCTTTTAAGAGCCATTGAATCACGATTGTTTGAAAGAACAAGAGTCACTTTAGCGCTGTTTTTGGTCGAAAAGTATTCAATTAAATTTTCTGCATTTGTTCCTGAACCTGATGCAAAAATTGCTATGTTCCTCATATAGTGACAATTAGTCAATTTGGGTAAATTGGGTAAAAGTTCCTTTATGTAAGTTTATCTTGCTGATTATATGCAACTTAAATTGTATCATGAATAAAAAAAGATCAAATCTCTTGAAAAATATAGTACAAATATATTTCTTTGCAAGGTTCAAAAATTAATATTAATTAAATTTTATTATTATGTCGGACATAGCCACAAGAGTAAAGGAAATTATAGTAGACAAACTTGGAGTAGACGAATCAGAAGTAACTCCTGAAGCAAGTTTCACTAATGATTTGGGTGCAGACTCTCTTGATACTGTTGAGTTGATCATGGAGTTCGAAAAAGAATTCAATATTGGAATTCCCGATGACCAGGCAGAAACCATTAGTACTGTTGGTGATGCAATAAAGTACATTGAGGAGAATGCAAAATAATTTGCATTTATAAAAATCAATTTATGAGAAGAGTTGTAGTTACGGGGATTGGAGCACTCACTCCACTGGGTAATAATTTGCATGAATCCTGGGAAGGACTTAAAAACGGTGTTAGCGGTGCTAACATGATTACCTACTTCAATACAGAAAAGTTCAAGACAAAATTTGCCTGTGAATTAAAAAACTACGACTCTGCAAAGTATTTCGACAGAAAAGAAGCTAACAAGCTAGACCTCTATTCACAGTATGCCCTTATTACCACTGATGAAGCTGTTACAGATTCAGGCTTGAACCTGGAAACAGTTGATAAAGATAGAGTTGGTGTTATATGGGCATCAGGAATCGGCGGACTGGAAACCTTTTTCCTGGCCATTAAAAGTTATGTTCTTGGAGATGGAACGCCCCGTTTCAGCCCATTCTTTATCCCCAAGATGATCGGTGATATTGCTGCAGGTGTAATATCGATCAAATACGGTTTCAGAGGACCCAACTTTGGAATTGTATCAGCATGTGCATCTTCAACAAATGCAATCATTGATGCTGTAAATTATATCCGTTGGGGAAAAGCAGATATTTTTGTAACCGGAGGATCCGAAGCTTGTGTAAATGAACCCGGAATCGGTGGCTTCAATGCTCTGCAAGCTCTCTCTACAAGGAATGATGAATTTAGTTCAGCCTCACGTCCCTTCGACAAGACCCGCGATGGTTTTGTTTTGGGCGAGGGATCAGGCTCCCTGATTTTAGAAGAATTTGAACATGCAAAAGCAAGAGGAGCTAAAATGTATGCTGAGCTCGTGGGTACAGGACTGACAGCTGATGCATACCATATGACTGCCCCTCATCCGGAAGGTCTTGGAGCCAGGAATGTGATGAGGCTGGCTGTTGAAGAAGCCGGTATCAGGCCCGAAGATGTTGATTACATTAACGTGCACGGAACTTCAACACCTCTTGGAGATATCTCTGAGACAAAAGCCATTGTAAATGTTTTCGGCGAGCATGCCTATGAACTCAACATCAGCTCCACCAAATCAATGACCGGGCACCTGCTTGGAGCAGCAGGAGCTGTAGAGGCAATAGCTACCATAATGGCTGTCAGGCATGATATTGTTCCTCCGACAATCAATTTCAAGGTTCCTGATCCTGACATAGATCAGAAACTTAATTTAACAATCAATAAGGCGCAGAGCAAAAAAGTAAATTATGCCATTAGCAACACATTTGGTTTCGGTGGGCATAACGCATCTGTCGTCGTCAAAAAAGCAGAGTTATAGTGTCATTATTCCGCAGGAGAATAAATGGTACATATATTCTTGATAAACATGAGTTCAGCTCTCGTTTAAAAAAGATATTCGGATTCAAGCCCGGTAATCTTAAATTGTATGAAATTGCATTCATCCACAGGTCTGCCACATTTACAATGCCTGATGGAAAAAAAGTAAATAATGAGAGGCTTGAATACCTGGGTGATTCAGTATTAAGTGCAATCCTTTCCGATTATCTCTTCGAAAAATTCCCTGATGCCAATGAAGGGTTCATGACCAAAATACGGTCGCGAATTGTTAACAGGGAGGTGCTTAACCAGCTGGCTGTTTCGATGGGTATAAATAAGATACTAATCAGCAACATAAATTCCCTTCATCCTACTAAAAATCTCTACGGAGATGCTCTGGAAGCACTAATAGGTTCTGCTTTCCTTGACAAGGGATACAGAAAAACTAAAAAGATCTTCATAAAGAATATACTCAACAAATACCTTGATTTTGAAGCTATTATAAATACGGATACTGATTATAAAAGTCTTGTTTTTGAATGGGTCCAGAAGCATAAATCAAGTCTAATCTTCACATATAATGAAGAATATGATTTCAATCAGAAGAAATCAGTCTTTTCAACCACTCTTATAATTGATAAGAAAGAGCTTGGAACAGGACATGGCACATCGAAGAAAGAGGCTGAGCAGGAAGCTGCTAGCCAGGCGTGGAAACAGCTGAAAGATAATTCATCCAATTAGAGAATATTATCTCTTTTTTTATTTACCTTTATTGTTTGTGGCTTTGGAACTATGAAAAGCTCTCAGAAAATAACGCGGATTCAACTTGACGTTAAGAGAAATGACAGGTTCTTTTTATACGGCATAGTCTCAGCTGACCCTGACTATAAGCTTTCACTTGCGCTCAACAGGAAGATGGGAATATCACTGAGAAACAGTTCTCCCCTGCATCTGGCAGATGAGACAGGCATTGAACACATATTCAGCAGATTCAGCTATACAAATCATCACGGTGAGATTGTTTATAATCTGATATCAAACCGGTCAGGCAAACAATTCCTTCTAAAAAAGTTGAAAAATGTCGACTATATTTTTCAGGTTTATTACCCTGAAGGTGACAAATGCAATTCCGGGGTATCCTCGCTTCTGAAAGGCACAGAATCTGTTAATGCAGTGTTTTTTATAGACATGGAAACTTTTAATGATAAGAACTTACAATTCATTATCCAGTAGACTATGGATCAACTATTTTACAATCTTTCTGAAGAGGAATTTACAAAAGGACGCAAGGTTCTTTTATGGATTTTTGCGTTCCTCTTCCTTATTGCCGGTCTGTATGTACTCACTGCAGCACCGATATTTGGACATCTAAGCATTCATCCTATACTTTCTGTTGCCCCTTTCGGTATCAGCTTTGTTGTACTTATAATTGCATTGCTTGCAACTATTAAAAGAAAAGACCTGTTTTTCCTTATTGATGAAGGCAAGATAGAATTCAGGTATGGCATTTTCAGACCAAAGAGGCATTCATTCAAATGGACCGAAATCAAGGAAATGGTATTTCCGAGCAAACAACGTAAGATCAAATTGATCCTGAATGATGGAACTTCCTATGTAATTGAACTCTCGTACATTCAAAGGAAAAAGTCAACAATTATCAGGCAACATATTTACCATGCTGCCCACCATAACGGGATCAAGACAATAAAGGTGATGACACTGAAATAGTTTATGGAAAGCACAATCGCAAAAAGAGAGAGGCTGACAATTGTCAGCCTCTCTCTTTTTGATAACCCTAAACCTAACCTATGAAAAAACCTCTATTGATTATATTTCAAATACCATGCCAAATATATTTCAAAGATATGACGAAAAACCATAGGAAAAAAATCTTTTTACCTGATAGCCTGAATCTTAACAATACTTTAATGTTATGTTAATATTTTTTATCTTCTGATGAAGCCATTTCATGTAAAAACCAGATAAAAAAAGGGCTGGTGTTAAATAAAGTTAAAGAATGTGAAATTTAATCAGATACCAGTACTTTTGCTAATGTATGAAGCGGAAAATCATTGTATTGCTGGCAATCTTCTTCTTCCTTGCTATTTCAGGTCTGATATTGATTCAGGTTTCCTGGATCAGGAATGCAATAGCCATTACTGACCAGCAATTCCGGTACATGGCAAATAAAGCTCTTGAATCCGTAGTTCTAGATCTGGAAGAAAAGGAATTAATTGAAAACATTGTAGAAGAAATAGAACCGGCATCTGCAGATTCTGTTACAGTCATCATCCCGGCAAACTCCCCGTTTGCAAGGAAGCTTCAGGGATACCATCCCAATGCAACCCTGGTTGAAAAATACGGTCTGAGCACAACAGATGAGACCGTTGCAATTACAAGTTCCGGCCATAAGATATTCATCTCATCAGGAAATGTATCACCATATTCCTCTGGCGAAATAAATGAGCCATCACCACAGATAATCCATTCGGAAATAAAAGGCAGAGTGAGCAATAAAATAATATTTCTGGAGAATCTGATGGAGAAAATTCTCAGAAATACCCCTGACATAAGGGACAGGGTTGATCCGGAGGACCTTCAGAAAAGACTTCGGGCAGCTCTTAATAATGTTGAAATATATCTTGACTTTGAATTCTCAATCCGGTCAGGGCGGCTTGGAACATTGTGGAAAACTCCCGGATTTACAGATAAGCCGGGAACTAACAAGTTCATAATACAGCTTTTCCCAAATGATCCGGTACCAAGCCAGAATCAGATAGTATTATACTGCCTTCAGGAAACACAGTACAAGTTTGAAAAAATCGGGAATCTCGGCTTCTTCTCACTTCTGTTTACATTGCTGATCATAATCCTCTCTACAGGTACATTTATTGTTATCTTCCGTCAAAAGAAAATTTCCGAAATAAGAAATGACTTTATTAATAATATGACCCATGAACTGAAAACACCTATATCAACAATTTCCCTTGCCTCACAGATGCTTGCAGATAAATCTATCCCCGAAAAGGAGAAAAACACCGAAGCACTTGCCAAAATAATCACTGACGAAAGCATGAGGCTTAAATTCCAGGTTGAGAAAGTACTCCAAATGGCAATACTTGAAAAAGTCAGGATGAAGCTGAACAGAGTTGAACTTGATATGCACTCACTGCTGAATAAAACAGCCGAAAATTTCAACCTCCAGATAAGAAACTGCCACGGAATTATTAAAAAAGACTTCCATGCAACTATAACCGAAGTAACCGGAGATGAAGTTCATATTAACAATGCTATTTCAAATCTTATCGATAATGCCATCAAATACTCAAAAGACAAACCAGAAATAGTGATATCAACCAGGAACAATTCAAAAGGTATTGAAATTACGGTTGCCGACAAAGGAATTGGCATAAGCAAAGAAGATCAGAACCGTATTTTTGAGAAATTTTTCAGGGTCCCCTCAGGCAATGTCCACAATGTAAAAGGATTCGGACTCGGGTTAAGTTATGTGCAAAAGGTAATAGCTGAACATAACGGAGAAATAAAAGTTGAGAGCACTGTTAACAAGGGAACAAAATTTAAAATTTTCTTTCCCCAGAATAAACTGAAATAATTATTGTTACAGACAAACCAGGGAAAGTCCAACTTGTAATGTTAAACATCTTTTCTAAAAAATGATAGCCATGAATAATATAAGAATTCTACTTGCGGAAGACGACATCAACCTCGGAATACTTTTAAAGAATTACCTGACTGCCAAAAATTACGATACAACTCTTGTAAGAACAGGTTCCCAGGCCCTTGATGAATTCTCTGCCTCAATTTTCAGCCTGTGCATTTTTGATATTATGATGCCGGAAATGGATGGGCTCACTCTGGCAAAAGAAATACGCCTGTCAAATCAGGAATTACCAATTATCTTTCTTACGGCCAGAAACCAGCAGGAGGATATAATAGAAGGATTTATTTCAGGTGCCGATGACTACATAACCAAGCCCTTCTCAATGGAGGAACTTCTTTACCGGATCGAAGCGATACTCAGAAGGAGAGTGACTACTGTTCCAGGTGTGAAAGATGGTCCCTACACTATCGGATCTTTCCTGTTCGATCCCCTGAAACAGATACTCGATCACAAAGGAAAGGCGATTAAGCTTACTACCAAGGAATCTGAACTCCTTGATCTGCTGTATCGCCATCATAATGAAATACTTGAAAGAAACTATGCATTAAAGACCATCTGGATAGATGATAACTATTTTAATGCACGCAGCATGGATGTTTATATCTCAAGACTCAGAAAATATCTAAGCAAAGATTCTTCCCTGAAGATACTGAATGTCCATGGTAAAGGTTATAAACTGATTTGTTAAAGAAAAACCCTGTCCATATTTAATACAGACAGGGTAAAGTGTTTTGGTTAGTGAAGGGATTAGTCGAGTTTCAGAACTGCCAGAAAAGCCTGCTGGGGAACCTCTACATTACCCACCTGCCTCATCCTCTTCTTACCCTTCTTTTGTTTCTCCAGAAGTTTCCTTTTCCTTGTGATATCTCCGCCGTAGCATTTGGCAGTAACATCTTTTCTTACAGCCTTGACAGTTTCTCGTGCGATAATCTTGGCGCCTATGGCTGCCTGTATGGCAATATCAAATTGCTGACGAGGGATCAGCTCCTTTAGTTTTTCACAGATCTTCCTGCCAAATTCATAGGAGTGCCCTCTGTAAATCAGAGTTGAAAGGGCATCTACCATTTCTCCGTTTAAAAGGATATCAAGCCGGACAAGATCAGCTTTCTGATAAGTAGTATAATAATAATCAAAAGAAGCATACCCTTTTGAAATACTCTTCAACTTATCATAAAAATCAAAGACAATTTCTGCAAGAGGCATTTCAAAAGTCAGCTCAACCCTGTCGCGTGTAAGATAAATCTGGTTCTTGAGAATTCCCCTCTTGTCAATGCAAAGAGTCATAATTGAACCAACATATTCAGACAATGTGATTATCTGTGCAACAATATAAGGCTCCTCAATGCGCTCCAGATGGTTGACCGGAGGCAATCCTGAAGGGTTATGGACATCAATTATTTCTCCTTTTGTTGTATAGGCTTTGAATGAGACGTTAGGAACAGTTGTAATAACATCCATATCAAACTCCCTGTCGAGCCTTTCCTGAATAATTTCCATGTGGAGCAATCCGAGGAAGCCGCATCTGAAACCAAATCCAAGGGCAGCTGATGATTCCGGTATAAAAGATAATGAAGCATCATTCAATTGTAATTTCTCAATTGCAACGCGGAGATCTTCATAGTCATCTGCATCAACGGGGTAAATTCCGGCAAATACCATTGGTTTAACATTCTCAAACCCCGATATTGCTACACTGCAGGGATTTTTTACATGAGTAATGGTATCACCCACCTTGACTTCAGCTGATACCTTAACTCCTGTAATAATGTACCCAACATCTCCTACACTCATTATATGACGTGGATCCTGTTTGAGCTTCAGGACACCTATCTCTTCAGCATTATATTCATGATCGGTATTTACAAACTTTACCTTATCCCCCTTTTTTATTGTCCCGTTTATAATCTTAATATAGGCTATAATCCCTCTGAATGAGTTGAAGATCGAATCAAAAATAAGAGCCTGTAAAGGAGCATCGGGGTCTCCTGAAGGATGCGGAATCCGTTTAATAATCTCACTCAGAATTTCTTCCACTCCCATTCCGGTCTTTGCACTTGCCTCAATAATATCTTCCCTTTTGCAGCCGACAAGGTCAACAATCTGATCTTTTACCTCTTCAGGCATTGCGGCAGGAGAATCCATCTTATTCAAAACCGGGATTATCTCGAGGTTATGATCAATTGCCATATACAGGTTTGAAATTGTCTGGGCCTGAATACCCTGTGTAGCATCTATTACAAGCAGCGCACCTTCACAGGCAGCAATCGAACGTGATACTTCATATGAAAAATCCACATGTCCCGGAGTATCAATAAGATTGAGTATATACTCTTTACCACCATGCGAATAACTCATCTGGATGGCATGGCTCTTGATTGTAATACCTCTCTCCCGCTCCAGATCCATATCGTCAAGTATCTGATCCTGATACTCCCGTTCTGAAATGGTATTTGTTATCTCGAGTAACCTGTCAGCCAGGGTACTTTTACCATGATCAATATGGGCTATTATGCAGAAATTACGGATATTGTCCATTTAATATGGCTGACTTTTAAATCAGGTGCAAATATATAAAAATATATAAACAGATAAGGACATGCCGTGGCATGTCCCTACTGTAATTAATATACCAGATGTTAATTCTGTTACATCATTCCGGGCATTCCTCCACCCATTCCCTGTGGCGGCATAGCCGGTTTATCCTCTTTTTCCTCAACTACTACTGCCTCGGTTGTAAGGAACATTCCTGCAACTGATGCGGCATTTTCGAGCGCCACCCTGACAACTTTTACGGGGTCAATTACACCTGCTCCGTATAATTTTTCATAATTATCGGTTTGCGCGTTGTATCCATAATCCCCTTTGCCTGATTTTACATTCTGGGCAACAACAGCACCTTCCTTACCTGAATTGATAGCAATCTGACGTAAAGGCTCCTCAATTGCACGTTTAACAATTTCAATACCGGTAGTCTGATCTTCATTATCCCCTTTTAGCCCTTCCAGGGCACTTATTGCACGAATATAAGCAACACCGCCACCAGGAACAATACCTTCTTCAATTGCTGCGCGTGTTGCATGTAATGAATCATCCACACGGTCTTTTTTCGCTTTCATTTCAACTTCTGAAGCTGCACCGATATAGAGTACTGCCACACCACCTGCCAGTTTAGCAAGCCGTTCCTGCAGTTTTTCCTTGTCGTAATCAGAAGTTGTAGTTGACATCTGCTGCCTGATCTGAGCAACGCGTGCCTTGATATTGTTTTTATCGCCGGCTCCGTCAACTATTGTCGTATTCTCTTTGCTTATTGTAACTTTTTCTGCTTTCCCAAGCATATCAAGAGTAGCATGCTCAAGTTTGAGGCCTTTCTCCTCTGATATTACTGTACCACCGGTAAGAATTGCTATATCTTCAAGCATCTCTTTCCTTCTGTCACCAAATCCCGGAGCTTTAACTGCACAAACCCTTAATGATCCGCGGAGACGGTTTACAACAAGAGTAGCAAGAGCTTCACCTTCAACATCTTCTGCGATGATCAGCAATGGACGTCCTGTCTGGGCTGTTGCCTCAAGTACAGGAAGCATATCCTTCATGGTAGAAACTTTCTTGTCATAGATAAGAATGTAAGGATTCTCCAGATCAGTTTCCATTTTCTCAGCATTGGTCACAAAATAGGCTGATATATAACCACGGTCAAACTGCATACCTTCAACAACTTCTACTGAGGTTGTGGTACCCTTTGACTCTTCAACTGTAATAACGCCTTCCTTATGTACTTTACTCATTGCTTCAGCAATAAGCTTACCAATTTCCTGATCATCATTTGCAGATATTCTTGCAACCTGCTCGATCTTATTAAGGTCATCACCAACAACTTTAGCCTGTCCGGCAAGATGCTTGACAACTTTTTCAACAGCTTTGTCGATGCCCCTTTTCACATCCATCGGGTTAGCACCTGCTGTGATATTCTTCAGTCCGACATTAATAATAGACTGTGCTAGTACTGTAGCGGTTGTGGTTCCGTCACCAGCGATTTCGCCTGTTTTGGAAGCTACTTCTTTAACCATCTGAGCTCCCATGTTCCTGTATGGGTCAGAAAGTTCTATATCTTTTGCAACAGTTACACCATCTTTAGTTATCTGAGGCGAACCAAATTTCTTCTCAAGAACCACATGACGACCTTTTGGTCCAAGAGTCACTTTTACTGCATCAGCAAGCTGGTCCACACCTTCTTTAAGGAGAGCGCGTGCCTCAATATTGAATTTAATCTCTTTTGCCATATTATTTGATTTTAATTAGTTTAGTATGGATTATGCGATAAAAAGAATATCTGACTGCGATATAAGAAGATAGTCTTCTCCATCTATAGTCAGTTCCTGTCCGGCGTATTTTCCATAAAGAACCTGATCGCCTTTCTTAACTTCCATTTCTTCATCTTTTTTTGCTGCTCCGGCAAGAATTACTTTACCCTGACGAGGTTTTTCCTTTGCTGAATCAGGAATAATTATTCCACTTGCAGTTTTTTCCTCAGCTTCATTAGGTTTTACCAGGACCTTACCTGCTAAGATTTTTCCTTTGATTTGTGCCATTTTATCTAGATTTAAAGTTAAACATTAATTCTGACTTCCTGTTTGATCACATTCCATGCCAAAACCTAAAAAATGTCATTTTGGACCATGATTACTTATTTTATTCAAATTATCCTGCCATTTTTATAAACCCGCTATTGATTCGTTAGTATAAAACACTATATAACAACATGTTATGCAAATATTAAAAAAGTGTCAGTATGTGACAAACTGACACTTTATTATATGACATAAAAGTTGTAATACTAATTTTCAGGCTTCTGCTGATCGCTTCCGGGAGTTGATGAGGGAGCAGGAATAGCAGTTGGCAACGTAGGAATTGCGTTAGGATCTACAGCATTCTGAATCTGGTTCTCAATTCTCGAACGGCCCGCTCCTGACCCACGGGGTATTGTAGCAGTTGCCACAACACACAGGATCAGAATTGCTCCTGCCAGAGTCCATGTCGACTTTTCAAGAAAATCTGCAGTTTTACGGATACCCATTGTCTGACCTGTTGAAGTAAAGTTGGCTGCCAGGCCTCCTCCTTTTGAATTCTGAACCAAAACAATCAGGATCTGAAAAAAACAGGCAACTAAGACCAGGACCGAAACAAAAATATAAATTCCCATCTGTTCACTTTTTTATGTAATCTTTTACCTTTTCAATTTGAGCTGCAAAGTAACTGCTTTTTTCCGGAAATTTCAAACTTAATTTTTCATATATCTCAATCGCCTTCGAATAATATCCCTGGTTTATATAAATCCGGGCCAGGGTTTCTGTCACAAAACCTTCCTTCTCCTCAATATGAGGTTTAGACAGATCTTCCACCGAATGGACGTTCTTGTCCCTTACGGGTTCAATTCTCGGATTTGTAATGATGAACTTATCGATAAGCTCAGCCTGCAGTTGTTTCTTAATAACAATCTTATCATCTTCTTTTTTATCATCTCCCCTTTCAAATTCACCAGTTAACTTCTCATTATCTGAATCTTCAGTATCGAGCTCAAGGAGATCAGCGTTTTCAGAAACTGAAAAACCGGGATCCATGTAAAATATTTTGTATTCTTCAGCCTGATCATTTTCCTCAATAAACAGAACCACCCCTTCAGAATCATCATTGTCTGAAGTGGCCGGCATCAATAAGGAATGACCCTGAGATAAGGCTTCGCTGTCAATATTATGATTTTCATCCTTTGGCTTCTCGCTGTCCATCTCAATCGCAGAGATCAGCAGCTCGCTGTTTCCGGCAGATTCAATAACCGTCTGCTGGGTTTCAGGAGAAGATTCACTCAAAGAATCAGATTCAGGTTCACTCTTTATTGCATTGCCGGCGGTTATGGCAGAAGTGTCATTTTTAAGAAGGTAGTAAAGCACTTCACGGTTGGCAATATGTATTGCCGAACTCCGAAGCTGTTTTTCAAATTTTACATCCTCATTGTCCCTTAGTCCTTTCAATAAAAGCATGTGGGCACTCTGGAAATATGGGAAAAGATCAACCAGTTCATATACCTCGCCCAGCATCGACCTGTTCATCCGGACTCTGCTGCCTATCATATTCAGAAAATCATTTCTGTTCATATACGATCACCAGTTTACAAATGCTTTATTGAAAATATCTTCTATAATCATCTCCACAATCTTCTCAACAAGGTCCTGCTCAACATCACTCAGGTTGAGGTTGCTGTCGTAATCTTCATAACGCGAAAAAGTCTGATCAAAGCTTAAATCTGTATCAACCGAATTTGTATATTTTACTCTTACTGTCACAGTGAATCTGTTCATAGCAGCGTAAGCATCGGCTGCAACGGTAAGAGGCGCTGTCCTGTATTCAGTGATTTCACCTTCAAAGTTCACGTCTCCCAGGTTACTTACAATTTCAAGATTGGTTTGTGATTTGCACTTGTCAGTGAGAGCATCTGTAAATTTCTGATCAAGACCCGGCTGTACAAGGGCTGCCCTGTTCTGGAAATACTGAACACTGAGGGACCTGATCATCGGTGAAATACTGGCTCCCGAAAAAGAATAAGATACTTTGCATCCAATTGCTAATGAGGTCACAACAAGAAATAAAAATATTATTTTATGAATTGAAAGGCAGTATATTCTTTTATGATTCAATTCCATATTCTTTAATTTTTCTGTAGAGAGTCCGTTCAGATATGCCCAGCTCCTGAGCTGCCAGCTTTCTCTTTCCCTTATATTTTTCAAGAGCTTTATTTATCATTTCAACCTCTTTGTCAGAAAGAGATAATGATTCTTCTGTTATCTCTTCCGTATCCTGGATATTCTTACGGACAGGTTGTAATTGAAAATCAGCCGGGTCAGTCTCCTGATCAATACCGCTAATATCTCTTTCCGTATCTCTGAAAAGATTCTTCAGCGACCCAGGGTTACCCTCCCGGAACTGTATATCTGTTTCACCCCTGCGTAACAGGTCATATACAAGTTTCTTGAGGTCATTCATATCACTTTTCATATCGAAAAGTATCTTGTAAAGGAGCTCCCTTTCGGATGCAAATGTTCTGTTATCATCCTTTCTTATAATTGCAGGCAACTTGACTCCACCATATTCCGGAAGGTAGTTGCTGAGAGTAGCTGCATTTATTTCCCTTTCACTTTCAATAATTGAGATCTGTTCTGTAATATTTTTCAGTTGCCTCACATTACCGGGCCATGAATAATTCAGAAGCAGGTTCTTCGCTTCACCATCGAGCCTTATTGCAGGCATCCTGTATTTTTCAGCAAAATCAACCGAGAACTTTCTGAAAAGAAGGAATATGTCCTCACCCCTGTCGCGTAATGCCGGTATCCTTATAGGCACTGTATTAAGCCTGTAGAAAAGATCTTCCCTGAATCTTCCTTCGTCAATAGCTCCTGGCACTTCCACATTGCTTGCAGCTATCACCCTCACGTTTGTCTTCTGGACTTTTGATGATCCTACCTTCATGAATTCTCCGGCTTCAAGAACTCTTAAAAGCCTCACCTGGGTAGAAAGCGGGAGTTCAGCAACTTCATCAAGAAATATTGTTCCGCCGTCAGCAACTTCGAAGTAGCCTTTCCGGCTATCGGTGGCTCCTGTAAATGATCCCTTTTCATGACCAAACAGCTCTGAGTCAATTGTTCCTTCGGGTATTGCACCGCAGTTTACTGCTATATACTGGCCGTGTTTCCTGGCGCTGTAATTATGTATAACCTGTGGAAATATCTCCTTCCCTGTTCCGCTTTCTCCTGAAATCAGCACAGAAAGATCTGTCGGGGCAACCTGTGCAGCAATGTCAATTGCCCTGTTAAGTCCTTCATAATTACCTATGATCCCAAAACGCTGCTTTATATTATGCAAATCTTTCATCCTTTATTATTCGAACTGCGAATTTAACTTTTTTTTAAATCATAGGGAAATCCATTTTTAGTAATTTAGCAGAATGAATGCACGTTCTGTTAGCCGTTTTGCCGCCATTATTCCTGCGCGGTATTCATCATCGAGGTTTCCCGGCAAACCTCTTGTCCGGATAGGAAATAAAACTATGATCCAGCGGGTATATGAACAGGCTCGCAAATCGCTTGAGCTTGTTTATGTTGCCACTGATGATGAAAGGATATTCAACGCTGTAAAAGGATTCGGAGGAAAAGCAGTAATGACTTCTCCTGATCACTTCAGCGGAACCGACAGATGTGCTGAAGCCATAGATAAAATTGTTGCAGAAACAGGTGTTCAGATTGATATTGTTGTTAATATGCAGGGCGATGAACCCTTTATCAGACCTGAACAGCTGGTGCTTCTTATGAACTGTTTTAATTCCGGGGGAGTGGAACTGGCTACTTTAATCAGAGAAGCAGTACCCGGTGAGGATATTTTCAATCCCAACCAACCGAAAGTAATTGTGAATGCTCTTGGTGATGCTATTTATTTCAGCCGTTCAGTGATCCCGTTTATAAGGGATGCCGATAAAAATGAGTGGACAATGAAGCATGTTTTTTATAAGCATATCGGCCTTTATGCATACCGTTCTGAAACATTGCAGAAAATAACGAGACTGACACGTAGTCCGCTTGAAATTGCTGAATCGCTTGAACAGAACAGGTGGATTGAGAATGGTTACCGGATCAGAACAGCTGTTACGGAATGGGAAAGTATTGGCATTGATACTCCGGAAGATCTGGAGAAAGCAAAACTCATTCTTGATCAGATTATTTAAAAAATTACTAATTTTAGCATAATTTTTGCTGTAATATATAAAGAAATAGCTGTATATGAAGAAAAGTTTACTCTTTATCTTCTTAATGACAACATCCTTATTCCTTTATTCTCAGAAGGATACAGCCAGTATTGACCAAAATCTTGTTGCCAGGGGCTCTTCAAGAGAGAATCCCAATATCAATGTAACCATCTATCCCGTTCCTGTGAGAGAGAATAATTTTACTCTCAGAACCGAAAAGGATATTGCTTTTGTAAAGATCACGAATATCATCGGACAGGATATTTTTAAGAGCCGTTACAGCAACCAGCAATCCATAAGGATTTTCCTTGATAACCCAAAAAGAGGCATGTATATTGTTACAATCCTTTTTGCCGACGGCACTAGGGTTGTGAAAAAAATAATGGTCGAGGAATCTGACTAGAAATTATAGGCGTTCCGGCCCTGATAAGCTGCTATCTCCAATACTCCCTCTCAGCCTGAGAACCATATTAATACCATTTTAAACAAACTCCTTTTTCATTTGTTAATCTTTTTGTAAGGATTGGTTATGCATTGTTTAATAATGACAGAATTATGGAAGAAGGCTTAAATGTATTTTCAATCAAAGACCTTGAAAATTTTTCAGGAATAAAAGCTCACACAATAAGGATCTGGGAGAAGAGGTACAGTATCCTTGAGCCTGACAGGACTGATTCAAATATCAGGACCTATAATGAAGCCGAATTAAAAAAGATACTGAATGTCTCCTTTCTTAACCGTAATGGGCTTAAGATATCGAAAATAGCCAGGCTCGATGAGGATGAACTCACGAGGGTGGTTATGACCGTGAGCAGCAAGAATGACCATAAGTCAAAGGATTTTCATCCAGGCAAGATTCTCACATCTGCAATAAGGTTTAATGAGAGCCTATTCAGGGAGGCTATAAAATCACTGATTGAAATCCATGGCTTCGAACTGGCATATTGCAGGTATATTTATCCATTGCTCGAGAAAGCAAGAATATTATGGCAGACAGGAAGTCTTTCCAGAGCTCAGGAACAGTTTGTCAGAAATACAGTCAAGCATCTGATAATAATTGAAGACAATCTCATCAACCTGAAAAATGGCACCCCTAAACCTGCCATTGCAATGATTAACACCTCTGACAATCTGACTGACAACAACTTCCTCTTCTATAAGTATGCCCTTAAGAAAAGAGGATTTGAAGTAATTTTTACCGGAGGTATTTTACCTGCGTCTGAAGTAGTGGAGATTTATAAAACAAAACCATTCGAATATCTTATAGTTAATTCAAGTTCGTTCGATTTTGCTGAAAAGAAGGTTTTATATTTCAGAAATATCGGAAAATCATTAATGTTAAAAAGGATAATATTTACAGATTCTCCCTCTTTCAACAATAAAAAAGTTGCTGAAAAAATGACATTTACTACCGATCCCGAAGACTTTATTAAAGTTGCCGACTCTGTTTTCACTGTCAATTAATCCTTACAACTACAGATTTCTTAAAATTCAATTATAATTCCTATGGTTGGCAGTACGGTGCCGCTTTCATTACTTAAATATTGTTCAGTCAGAAGTAAAAAAAATCAGTCCAGGTTAAGAAAATACTCTTTTTCAGCTGACAGATCAATAAAACTATTTCTGGCCTGAATCTCTGAGATCTGTTTCAGCATTTTTTGTGCAAAAGCCTTCTTTTTTGTAACAGAGCCGGTTAAGAAACGATGATTACAGGCATTGGTTATTTTCAATATCTCATTCTGTAAATTAACGGTTTCAATGTCAAAGTAGGCTCCTGAGAACTTTTCCCAGATATACTCTATGGCTGAAGATGATGGATGAAGCATATCATCGCTGTAGAACCTGTAATCGCGGAGATCATCAATTAAAAGTTCATATGCAGGAAAATATCCCGGACCGGATTGATGTTTCTGTAACTCTTCCACTGCAAGAAACAGGACAGACTTGCTAACCTGATTTCCGTGAGCACCGTCTTTCCAGTGTCGTACAGGACTGACTGTGAAAACAACTTTCAGATCAGGATTGAATTCCGGAAGTCTGTCAAGCAGCGATACCCACCGGTCAACAATATCATTAACTGCAAGGAGCTCCGTTTCAAACTGAGCGGCTGGTATTTTATGACAGTTGGAGACTATTGTACCTGTCTTCTTCCACCTGAAGACCCTTGCCGTACCGAATGTTATAAAAAAAAACCTGGAGTTGCTTAAAAATTCTCTCGCTTTTACAGAACGGTCATTTATTTTATCAATCAATGAATCATGATCCTCTGATGAAAAATCAGTATGGTGAAAAAAACTTAGCCATGTTCCTTCATAATTATACAGGTCATCCAGGGTAAAAATCTTCCCTGATATCAGATTTTCAAGTGTGTTTAAAACTGATACGGGGTTATATACTGTACCTGCAGGATTGATCATCGCCGGCATTTTGCGCATAAGCATCTGTTCGCCAATAGAAGCTGCAAAACACGATCCGGCGAACATAACATTATCACTGTAAGAAACTTTCCATGGTGACGGGCCGACATTTATGTTGGTCCTGAAATTCATTCCGGACATACTTTAATCAGGTTTTCATTGTTTCTTATCTATCCATTTAATGATATATTCAAATACATCATTCCGGAACAATTCATTATGCAACTCATGAAATCCGCCTTCAAATATCCTGAGATCAGTTACACTATTCTTTGAAGCAAACTCCCTGCTCCCTTCCGGAGAAGTGATCAGATCATCACTCCCATGAAGAATGAGTGTGGGTACTCTTAATTCACCGGAATGTTCAAGAGAATACTTTGCGCTACTCATTGCAGTGTGAAAAAGACTTACAGAACACTTGTCGTGAACCAGCGGATCAGACTTATAATTATCTGTTACTTCTTTATCGTGAGATATATGATCAACAATCAACCCTGTTGGCTGAGCAAGCTCCGGAAGTATACTTTTCATCACTGAAGCAAGAATTATTTTGATCCTGGGTGGTTCAAAAGAGAGACGAAGCCAAGGCGAGGTAACAATTGCACCGCTTATCCGCGGATTATTCCTTATGATGTAATCGAGTACGATTCCACCTCCAAGGCTGTGACCATATATGTATAAAGGTATACCCGGGAAAGTCTGCCTTGAACTGTTTATAAGGATATCTATCATTTCCTTTAATATATCATAATTCCTGATATGGCCTCTACGGCCAGGAGAAAGGCCATGACCCGGAAGATCAACTCCGATAAATGCCATCCCGGCATTTCTGAATTGTTCTGCCCAGTTCAGATACCTTCGCAGATGCTCTCCTATGCCATGCACCATTACAATTACAGCCCGGGTATTCTCTCCGGGACTCTCAAGCAGACCTTTAAGTACCTGTCCATTGCTGAGTTTTATACTGAAATCCATGTTGAATTTTTTTTAAATGTACGAAAGTTGAGCCAATATTATGCAAAGAAATGATAGGATGAGTTAACCTTTTTCACAAAAAAGCTATTTATAAATAATTTAGAAACATATAGTCTTTTTTAATATATACCACTGTATATCTTATAGTTATATTTTTTATTTATTTATATTAACTGCAGATCAAACAGATTATCGGATATTCAGAGTTGCATATCTTTTTTTATTTGTATAGATTTGCTTCAACAATTAATATTAAACACTCTTTAAATACAAATAGCTATGACACAATATGAGTTTAACAGCAGCCTCATCGAAATGAAAGGTAACCTGCAAAGGTTTGCGATGAGCCTCACATCAGATCGTGACACAGCACTTGATCTGGTTCAGGATACATATCTCAAGGCAATCACTTACAAAGATAAGTTTGTTGATTACACAAATCTCAAAGCCTGGGTATTTACTATCATGAAGAATACTTTCATTAACAACTACAGGCGTAATGTAAAAGAGAATACAATTATTGACGGAACCCAGGATCTCTATTATATCAATCAACCGGGTGACAAGGGTTTCATTTCACCAGAATCAAAATATTCTGAAGCTGAAATTGAGAAAGCCATTGATTCACTGAGTAATGAGTTCAGGATCCCCTTCCGGATGCACATTAACGGATATAAATACAAGGAGATTGCAGATGAGCTTGGACTAAAGATCGGTACTGTAAAAAGCAGGATTTTCTTTACCCGCCAGAAGCTGATGCTGATGCTAAAAGATTATGTAAGATAATGTTCAGGTTTAAGGTTTAAGGTTTAAGGTTGGTTTAAGAAGGCTGAGAGATCAGCCTTTCTTATTTCTCCTGATTAATACTCCTGTACCGACAAACAGAACAAATATTCCGGAAACGATCCATGCCCATATATTTGGTACCCTCGACTCTGCCCACATTACATAATCTTCTGCCAGAAAGTACTCATCAATTACCGGCCAGAGAAGTATATGACTGCTGTCTACAAAGCCATTTGAAGAAGTAAGTTTGCCCGGCATTGATATTCTTACTGAATACCCTGCAAAACTCTCAAAAAGTCTATCCTCAATAATATCCAGCGCACTGTCTGCTTCAGTTCTGTAATTCAAGGCATTTGATTCACCAATAAACTCCTTCAGAATATAACCCGATTGCCAGAGATTATCGAGATCCTGGTCATTAGTCTGAACTATTTTCACAATGCGGTCTTCCCCCTTTTTAAGGCTATCCAGCCACAATACGGCATCAGGTTCCCGGTCAATCTGCTCTGAGAATTCCCCTATCCATTCAGAAACAATTGATTTGAGAAGCCATTCATCTTTCCTTCTTTCTACTGAATCAGAAAGTGCTTTATATTTCAGACTATCCGGTCCTGCAAGTTTCGCCTGGTTACTATTGTAGGGACTATAAAACCACAGCTGCTCTTCATCGTTCAAATAATCCCGCACAGGATAACCATACCTGAATCTTTTTCCAACTGTTTCCGAAAAACTGTAAATGGTGTTAAACCAACGGAATTTTTTGCTGAACCAGGCATGCCTTGACAAATAACTATTGCACCCGGTATCGCTGGTATAAGCCAGATTCAACTCGTCAGCATTCTTAAAGATCTTTTCTGCTCTTTTGATCCAGGTTGTATCACCTTTAAGAGATATTTCAGAGGAATCTGAGATAATCCATGTACTGTCAAGCGGCACCTGGATATCGGTAATTTCGAATTTATTATCACTCTTCCTCATCTCAATCTTCCTTGTTATTGAACCATCCTGATGAATGATATTTGTGACAACTGTTTCAGGTTCGTCGCACGATACGATCATGACAAGCATGAAAGAGACAATAAATTTTAATGATTTTATCTTCATGACTTATAATTTTACTTTCCTCTGTTCTTTTTCATTGAGCTTCTTTTCAATAAGCTCTTTAAGGTCAGGATCATCCTGGATTATCTTCATCAGGTTATCAAAGTCAGTTTGCAGCTTATCAACTGACTCTATAAGTATCTCTATCTGATCTTCTGATATGGAACTGTTCATCATATTGTATCTGCCACCTGTTATTTTCAATAGTTTTAGTTGCCTTACAAATTCGGGTTGTGTGGCCCGGATTGGTCTTTCCTCATTAATGACTATTTGTCTGCTGATCCAGTTGAGCTGATTCACTATCACCGATTGCTGATAAACAAACAGTGCAACCAGCATGACTGATGTTGCAATCAGACCTCTCCTGATCCATACTATATTGGTCCAGCCAAACAACAGATCAAGCAATGAAAAAGAATCGGTTACCTGTTCAGCAGATGAAGAGATCCTCCTGATCACCTCTCTCTCAATATCCCCGGAAGAGTCCAGCAGAGGCTTCGACTTTCTCAGAAGATCAATAGTCTTTATATACTTACTATCATTCTTTTTCATTTTCATAAATATTTTTCAAGCATCTCAGAAATACTTTTTCTTGCATAATATAAGTTCGCTTTAATTGCCAGCTTGCTCATTCCTGTTATTCCGGCAATCTCATCGCTTGTCATCTCTTCCATCTCAGATAAAACAAATACTGCTTTCTGTTTAGGGCTGAGCTTGTTTGTCAGGGTAGATATTATCATTGCAGTTTCTTTATCCTCAAGTTCAGAAGATGGCCATTGGGAAACAGTATCTGATAACATTGTCCATGTTTTCTCAATTGCATTACACTCGATGCTTCTCTTTCGTTTTCTGAGGTTATCATAACATTTATTAATTACTATTCTGTAAACCCAGGTCTTATATACACTTGCAGACTTAATCCTCCTCAGTTGCTGCCAGATAGTTACCATAGTTTCCTGAACCGCATCCTTTGCCTGATCCTCATCTCCGAGCATTCTGAAAGCTACAGAGTATGCAAACGGAGATGTAACTTCCACCAGTTTCCTGAAATTATTTAAATTCCCTCCCCTGCACTCTTCTATAATTTTAATGTCAATCAAAATGATAAGGTTATCTGATTATAAGACGTAAAAACATAAGCAAGGTAAAAAACATCTTGTACTTTTGTACTAACCCCGGACTTCAGTCCAGAGATTAATGACTATGCAAAAGATAATCACACTCCGAACCGACCGCCGAAGCGGGCTTTATGATATAACAAATGCAGTTGTTACACTGATAAAGGCAAGTAAGGTAAAGACAGGCATTGCTTCGGTATATGCCAGGGGATCAACAGCTGCCATCATGATCCAGGAGAACTGGGACCAGTCGGTCCAAAATGATGTTGTTACGCTGATGAATAAACTTGTCCCGGCAGGGATCTGGGAACACGATCATCAGGACAATAACGGAGACTCCCATCTCAAGGCAGGAATAATCGGTCCATCAGAGACTATACCGATCGTTGATGGTAATCCCGGATTATCTACATGGCAAAATATTTTCTTCTGTGAATTTGACGGCCCAAGGGAAAAACGAGAGGTGGTAGTTACAATAATAGAGGGCCACTAGTTTACTTCAGATTCTTTGAGATAGCCTCAATATTCCTTTTGAACCTGTCGAATTTAACCCGTTCCACGGGAGTTCCTTTGAAAAGAGTGTCGAATTTAGCGTTGTCAAGAGAAAGCCACTCTTCTTTTGTCATATCCGCCAGCTCATCAACGATCATGAACTCAGCAACATTGTGAGGTTTTGCATTTTTGTTCCAGGGGCAGACATCCTGACAGATATCGCAGCTGTAGACCATTCTGCCCATATATGGTATAATCTCTTCCGGAACCGGACCTCTGTTCCCGATTGTAAGATTCGCAATGCATCGCCTTGCATCAATTGTCCTGTCAATGTTAATTGCACCTGTCGGACAACTATCAATACACGCCCTGCAGTTTCCGCATTTATCACCTTCTACATGTTTATCATAATCAAGTTCAATGTTCAGGATAAGCACTCCTATAAAAAAGAATGATCCTATAGTATCATTAATCACGATCGAATGTTTCCCCCTCCACCCAAGACCAGCTTCGACAGCCCATGGTTTCTCGAGTACAGGAGCATCGTCACAGAATGCCCTGCCTTCGGCATCAGGGACAAATGATTTGACATAGGTTAAAAGTTTCTCCAGCCTTGCTGTGATCAGATCATGATAATCCTTACCCAGAGCATAAATTGAAATAAGAGGAACATAGAGGTGCTTCTGACGCTTATCGGTGTAATAATTCAATCCTGTAACTATCATCGATTTTGCACCAGGAAAAAGAATTCCGGGATCAGCTCTTTTATCAGGATCGCGTATAAGATAAGTCATCTTATCATTCAACCCTTCAGCACACCACTTTGTGAGCACCTCTTTACATTCTGAAAGCTTCCTTACCCTGGCTATACCACACAGATCAAAACCAAGCTCCGTTGCTTTGTCCCTGATCAGTGCCGATAATCTGATATCCGCTGAAGCGGTCATGGCAGTAAATTTTAAAGGAAACCCAGTTCCAGTTTTGCCTCCTCACTGAGCATGCTTTTATCCCATGGAGGAGAAAATGTAAGCTTCAGGTTGCACTCCTTAACTCCCCTGCATCCTCCGATCTTATATTTTACTTCCTCGATAAGTTCTTCGGCCATCGGGCAGTTGGGCGCTGTGAGCGTCATTGTGATATGGGCAATACTGTCATCATCAAGATTTATATCATAGATAAGGCCCAGATCATAAATATTCACCGGTATTTCAGGATCGTGGATGGTTCTGAGCACCTCTCCAATCCTTGTTTCTATTTCGAGTTTTTCTGCAGGTTCCATAATTAAATCTGTTTTTGTTTTGCATCATAAGCCATCGCAAAAAGTTTCATCTGGCGAACCATAGACAGAAGTCCGTTAGATCTTGTCGGTGAAAGATTCTGCCTCAACCCTATCCTGTCGATAAAATAGAGTTCTGCTGTAATGATCTCTTCCGGTGTTCTGCCTGAAAGAACTTTAATAAGCAGGGCAACGATTCCCCTTGTTATTATTGCATCGCTGTCGGCTGTAAAAGTTATCAGATGTCCATCAAACTCAGGATGAAGCCACACTTTCGACTGGCAGCCTTCAATGAGAAAATCCTTTACCTTGAATTTCGGATCGACCGGAGATACATCCTTCCCCATATCAATGAGAAGATTGTACTTGTCCATCCAGTCATCAAACAGGGAGAACTCATCAATAATATTGTCCTGTATTTCGTTGATAGTCATTATATTCAATTATGCAAACATACTTTTTACCTTCTCAATTCCCGCAACCAGCGAATCGATCTCTTCCGAAGTATTATAAAAACAGACCGATGCCCTCACTGTGCCGTCTATTCCAAAATAATCCATCACAGGCTGGGCGCAGTGTGTTCCTGTTCTTACTGCTATTCCCATTTTATCGAGGATCATCCCGGTATCGTACTGGTGAATCCCTTTAAGAAGGAAAGAGATGGTAGGTATTTTATTGGCTGAAGTGCCATAAATTTTTAATCCATCAATTGCAGACATCTTTTCTGTAGCATATTGAAGGAGTTCTTTTTCCCTCAATGAAATATTCTCCCGGCCAATAGCTGTAACATAATCGAGTGCAGCAGCCAGTCCGATAGCTCCGGGATAATTCATTGTTCCGGCTTCAAATTTGAAAGGAAGCTGATTATAGGTTGTCTTTTCAAAAGTAACTTTATCGACCATATCTCCACCGCCCTGGTAAGGAGGCAATTCACTTAACCATTTCTCTTTCCCGTATAGTATCCCTATTCCGGTTGGGCCATATACCTTATGTCCTGAAAAGGTATAAAAATCACAATCCATTGCGCCAACATCAACAATCCCATGCTGGATCCCCTGTGCGCCATCAACCAGTACAGGTATGTTCATTGAGTGAGCAGCTCTTATAATTTCGGATACCGGGAGGATAGTACCGAGGGAATTGGATACCTGTGTCACAGAGACCAGTTTGGTCCTTGACGACAATAGTTTGTGGTATTCTTCAATGATTATCCCTCCGTTTTCATTCATCGGGATCACTTTCAGAACTGCTCCTTTTCTCTCGCAGAGCATCTGCCACGGCACTATGTTGGCATGATGCTCAAGATAACTTATAATTATTTCATCGCCGGGTTTAATATAGCGCTCACCGTAGGAAAATGCAATAGTGTTGATTGAGCCGGTTGTCCCTGAAGTGAAGATTACCTCTTCCTTTTTCCCAGCATTTATAAATGATGCCACTTTTTGCCTGGCATTCTCATACGCCTCCGAAGACATGTCGCTGAGATAATGAACCCCTCTGTGTATATTGCTGTTATAAGATGTGAGTACTTCATTGACTGAATCGATAACTGATTGGGGCTTCTGAGTTGTAGCTCCATTATCGAAATAAACAAGAGGCTTTCCGTAAACCTCCTTGTTAAGGATAGGAAAATCCGATCGTATTTCTTTTATATTTTTCACCTTGCACTCAGGTTATCCGCACTTAACAACACAGCTTGCACATCGCGATAATTCACCTCTGAGCCTCTGCATAACCAGGTTGTCCATCCTCTCCCTTAAAGGCTCGACCTTTATATTCTGTATCACTTCATGTGCAAATCCGAACATAAGCATCAGCTTTGCCTCATGTTTATCGATCCCTCGCGACTGAAGATAAAACAAGGCATCGCCATCAAGCTGTCCCACCGTTGCACCGTGACTGCATTTCACATCATCGGCGTGGATCTCAAGCTGAGGCTTGGTATCCATCTTGGCATCATCAGTGAGGAGTATATTGTTGTTTTTCTGGTAAGCAAGAGTTTTCTGAGCATCAGGCCTCACAAGAATGCGTCCGTTAAACGCTCCTGTTGACATATCATCCAGAACACCTTTAAACAGCTGGTTGCTGGTGCAGTTTGGGAAGGCATGATCGACATTGACAAAATTATCAACATGCTGCCACTTGTCTGTCAGATATAATCCGCATGAATTTGTCTCCGCATTCTCGCCTCCAAGGAAATGATAAGTGCTGTTGCGGATAAGTCCGCCATGAAGTGTCATGTTAATTGATGACGTAATACTGTTCTTCTCCTGATGTATGAAAGTATGAGTTACCTTGCATGCAGCATTATGTTCATTCTGTACCCTTACAAGATCAAAATGTGCACTCTCACCAACATAAACTTCTGTTACGGCATTGGTAAGAAACTTTTTGGGTGATAAAGCATGATCACATATAATGATTGAAAATTCAGCATCTTTCTCTACAATAATCAGATTCCTGTGCTGGTTGAACATATCCTCCTCAGATTGAACAAGGTTAACAATCTGAACCGGCTTATTGAACCGGACACCTTTTGGAACATAAACGAATACCCCATCTGAGGCCATAGCCGTATTGAGATGCACGAGGCCGTCAGTATCGCTGTCAGCATACTTTCCATAATGTTTTTCAATAAGATCCGGAAATCTCAAAGCAGCTTCATTAATGCTTCCTATCCAGACTCCGCTGGGTAACTGACGAAGCTTATCATTTATGGTAGGATAGAATCCGTTTAACAGTACAATTCCATGAGCGTCGAGGTCAGCCACATCACAACGGAACTCCTCTGCCTTTATAAAATCGGAGGCTACAGGAAGAAAATAACTCCTGTAATCATGATCGAAAAAGATGTTGAGATTTGTGTATTTATATGCCTCATCCTTTTTAGAGGGGATCCCCAGCTTGCTAAACCTTTCGAATGCAGAACTTCTGAACGAGTTTATATAAGGGGCTGATATAGATGAAATCTTGTCTATATTCTCCCTGTACAGGTTCAGATATTTTTCTGAAACTTCTGAATTACCGCTCATGCTATTACATTATTTTCAACCTCTTTCTTGATCCAGTCGTAACCCTTGGCTTCAAGTTCAAGAGCCAGTTCTTTTCCTGCTGTTTTTACTATGCGTCCGTCATACAGAACATGCACAACATCTGGTATAATATGATCAAGAAGCCTCTGGTAATGCGTAATGACAATAAATGAGTTATCAGCTTTTTTCAATTTATTGACCCCGTTTGCCACAATACGCAGGGCATCTATATCAAGACCTGAATCGGTTTCATCAAGTATTGCCAGTTTAGGCTCAAGCATTGCCATCTGGAATATCTCATTCTTTTTCTTTTCACCACCCGAGAATCCTTCGTTTACCGACCTGTTTGCAAGTTTGGAGTCAATTTCAACAAGCTCCTTCTTTTCACGCATCATCTTAAGAAAGTCCGATGCCGACAAAGGATCGAGCCCATGATGCTTTCGTTTCTCGTTCACTGCAGTCTTCATGAAGTTAACCATGCTTACTCCGGGGATCTCTATCGGATATTGGAAACCGAGAAATATTCCCTCCTTCGCACGGTCCTCAGGTGACATTTCAAGCAGGTTATTTCCCATATATGTTACAGTTCCTTCGGTTACCTCTGCGAATTCGCGGCCTGTAAGAACTGAAGCAAGTGTACTTTTACCCGAACCATTCGGACCCATTATTGCATGTATCTCTCCGGGTTTAACGTGAAGGCTAACTCCTTTTAATATGCTCTTTCCTGCAATTGAGACCTTTAAATTATTAATATCCAACATGATAATTATTCTTACTATTATCTTTTTTTTGATCTTTAACATCCCCCTGGCCCCTCTTCAAAGGGGAAACCTGCCTGAGTACTTTTGTCTTTTGTCTTATCTAGCCAACGCTTCCCTCAAGGCTTATCTGCAGAAGCTTCTGAGCCTCTACAGCAAATTCCATAGGCAGTTTATTAATAACTTCGCGGGCATACCCGTTTACTATCATGCCAATAGCATCCTCAGTTGATATCCCTCTCTGATTACAATAAAATATCTGATCTTCTCCTATCTTGGATGTTGTAGCTTCATGTTCCACAATAGCTGTCTGATTATCCACTTCGAGGTACGGGAAAGTATGGGCACCACATTTATCACCAAGGAGAAGTGAATCACACTGTGAGAAATTCCGGGCATTTGAAGCATTTTTCAGAATCTTAACCAGCCCCCTGTAGCTGTTTTGCCCTTTCCCTGCAGATATTCCTTTTGAGACGATAGTGCTTTTGGTGTTTTTGCCGATATGAATCATCTTGGTGCCGGTATCGGCCTGCTGGTGATTGTTGGTTACAGCCACTGAATAGAATTCACCTGTTGAGTTATCTCCCCTGAGTATACATGAAGGGTATTTCCATGTTATGGCTGAACCTGTTTCAATCTGGGTCCATGAGATCTTTGAATTCTCTCCCCGGCACATCCCTCTTTTAGTTACAAAATTGAATATCCCTCCTTTTCCGTCTTTATCCCCTGGATACCAGTTCTGAACGGTTGAATACTTGACTTCAGAATTTTTTTCGGCTATTATCTCAACGATCGCGGCATGCAGCTGGTTTTCATCGCGCGATGGTGCCGTGCAACCCTCAAGATAGCTGACATAACTTTCCTCATCTGCTACCAGGAGAGTCCTTTCAAACTGCCCGGTATTTGCTGCATTGATCCGGAAATAAGTAGAGAGCTCCATAGGGCATCTGACACCTTTGGGTATGTAGCAGAACGATCCATCGCTGAAGACTGCAGAGTTAAGGGATGCGAAAAAATTATCAGTATAAGGTACAACAGTACCCATATATCTTTTTACAAGGTCGGGATATTCATGTACAGCATCGCTGAATGAACAGAAGATAATGCCCATTTCAGCGAGTGCTTCCCTGAAAGTGGTCTTTACAGAAACACTGTCCATTACAGCATCGACAGCAACACCTGCCAGATGTTTCTGCTCTTCAAGGGGAATTCCCAGTTTATCAAAAGTCCTTTTCAGTTCAGGATCAATTTCATCCAGACTGTTAAGCTTTGGTTTCTGCTTAGGCGCAGAATAAAAGATTATGTCCTGATAATTAATAACAGGTATTTTCAGGTTTGGCCATGCAGGCATTTTCATCGTCAGCCAGTGGCGGTATGCTTTCAGCCGGAACTCGAGAAGCCAATCCGGCTCGTTCTTCTTTGCTGAAATTATTCTGACTACATCCTCACTCAGACCTTTCTGTATCTGTTCTGATTCAATATCCGAATGGAAACCATATTTGTATTCACCTGTGGTTACTTCGTCTAATATCTTATCCTGGTCTTTATCCATCTGAGTATTTAGCAAGAGTATCGTTCTGATGTAGTAACAATGATAAAATCGATTTGTTATTACCTTACTTATATTTAATCTAAATAAAAATGCAAAAATAACAAAAATAGATGACTTGCGGATAAAAGAAGAGGTAAAATAGACTAAAGACAGGGCAAAAAAAATATGAAATGAAGGAAATTATCAGGAAAGGAATACAAAATTAGTTTTAAATTGCCGTCCGGTTTTTCTAAAAGACCCTTAATAAACTGACAAATATGAGAACTCTATTCAGATCGCGTCCATTATTTAACATCAGGAGACTATTCATTCTCTCATTAGTATTATTTACTCCATTATCCCTTTTTGCATCAGGCGGAGATGTCCTGTCAATAGGTCCTGTCAGGATTGAATTCATCATCTTCGGACTTATTCTTATGGGAGTGGCGCTGTTTCATCATCAGACTTTCCGGGTTGCATTGATCGGACTTACTGTATTATTGACTTTCAAATTAATCTTTGACCCGGGCTTCCATCTGGTTGAACATATATTTGGTGATACATCGATGACAGATCAGCTTATGGACAAGCATCTTCGCCAGGGAGAATGGGGAATTATACTTAATCTTGGCGGGCTGTTGCTCGGATTTGCAATACTTTCCAAAATATTTGAAGAATCTGGTGTTCCTGAAATACTCCCTAAATACCTGCCTGATGACTGGAAAGGTCCTTTCATGCTTCTCGTATTTGTATTCATTATGTCGGCATTTCTCGATAATATAGCCGCAGCATTAATTGGCGGAACAATTGCACTGGTTGTTTTCAGTAAAAGAGTGCATATCGGTTATATTGCAGCTATTGTTGCCGCAAGTAATGCAGGAGGTGCGGGTAGCGTTGTCGGTGATACAACTACAACCATGATGTGGATCGATGGTGTTGGGGCACTTAATGTATTACATGCATATGTTGCCTCCGTTGCAGCTTTTTTCATCTTTGCATGGTTTGGGTCGCACCAGCAGGACAAATACCAGAAGATCCAGAAGGATGCTTTAATGTCTGCAAAAGTTGACTGGCTGAAGATATTTAATGTTGGCCTGATACTGGTCGGAGCAGTTACTTCAAACATTTTATATGATATGCCTGCACTGGGAGTCTGGATCGCTATATTAATCGGAACTGCCATTCGTCCCGTTCCATGGAAAGAAATCCACGGGGCTATAAAAGGAACCATATTCCTTCTCTGTCTGGTATTGTGCGCTTCAATGATGCCTGTTGAAGAGCTCCCCGATGCATCGTGGTTCACTGCCCTTGCTCTCGGAGCATTGTCCGCAGTTTTTGATAATATTCCGCTGACCAAACTCTGTCTGGACCAGGGTCACTATGACTGGGGTATGCTGGCATATGCAGTTGGATTCGGAGGATCAATGGTATGGTTCGGATCTTCAGCCGGTGTGGCAATTACCAATAAGTTTCCTGAAGGACGCAATGTAGTTCTCTGGATTAAAAGCGGATGGCATGTAGCTGTGGCCTATGTTATAGGGTTTTTTGCACTATATCTGACCATGGGCTGGGAGCCTGCTGATAATAAAGAACATAAGATAAAAGACTGCACGGTTCCAGGCTGTCCGATGGCACATAAAGCAGAAACCGGAGAAATTCCCGGATCAGTAAGCTATATGGAGCTGATTAAATAAAGCGCTGGAAATAATCTATTTGCTCTCTTTGTATTCTTTTATCAGAGATTGAAATACTTCTTTTACGGAAGAAATATTTGTTGCCCTGAATGCATTTGCTCCGGCAAAAGCATAGCCGCTGTCAAAATTTCCTTTAAGAGCATTTATCAGTGCAATAATAATACAATAAGGACTACTGGAAATATCACAGGTTTTTATGCACTTGAACGGACATACCTTAGGTTGCTTCTTTCCGTCTCTTACTTTTGCAATAAAATTACTCATGATAGCTCTGCCGGGCATGCCTACAGGACTCTTTATTATCTCTATGTCTTTGCTTTCAGCATTTATATAAGCCTGTTTGAATTCTGGTGATGCATCACACTCCTGTGTGGTTACAAAACGGGTTCCCATCTGAACACCCGAAGCGCCAAGTTTAAGTATATCATGAATATCATTACCTGTATATATTCCGCCTGCAGCTATAAGAGGGATTTTTGTATTATACTTTTCCTCAAATACCTTCAGTTCATTCACAATCGCCGGCACCAGCTTTTCAAGTGAATAGTCGGCATCATCTATCTGATCCACCTTGAATCCAAGATGTCCTCCGGCTTTCGGGCCTTCAACGATAACCGCATCAGGAAGATAATCATAATTGGTCTTCCATTTCTCGCAAATTATTTTTGCAGCCCGTGCTGATGAAACAATGGGAACAAGCTTTGTTACACTGTCTTTTTTCAGAAATGATGGCAGATCGAGAGGTAACCCTGCTCCTGCTGTTATCAGATCAACTTTTTCTGAGATAGCTGTGCTGATCATATCAGTAAAGTTGGTCATTGCAACCATAACATTCACCCCTATAACGCCAAGAGTCTTTTCCCGTGTCTTGCGAATTTCTTCTTTAAGGCCATGAATACTGGCCTCCAGAAAATCAGATGAAAATTCCTTATACAGCAATCCGAGCCCGGCGCTTGAGATTATTCCTGCACCTCCTTCATTTGCCACAGCTGAGGCAAGACCCGACAGTGAAATTCCTACTCCCATCCCCCCCTGAATAACCGGAACCGCAAGTGTGAGGTTCCCTATCCTTAATCCCTTCATTTTGAATTTTATAATTATCAGACAAATGTATACTATTAAACCGGTTAAGAACTATAAAAGAGATAATTAACATAAAATATTGATAATCATTTGATTTTTATCAGTCCAAACAGGAATCAACAAAGTATAAATTATGTTTAAGAAAAACCTTAACTTTAGAGTCCATTTATAATCACTGATATGAAAAAAATAATTATCTCATCTATATCTGTCATATTTTCTGCTTTTTACCTTTTAGCTCAACCGGAAAAGGAGATTAAGGCTGAAATGAAGCAGGTAACTGTTTTTCCTGACAGAGCCCAGATCAATCATGAATCATCCGTCTCACTGCCCACTGGGAAAACAGTTCTTAAACTATCCTCACTTTCACCTTATATCGATCCGCAAAGCGTTCAGGTAAAGGGATTTGGTGATTTCACCATCCTTTCGGTAACACACCAGAATAACTACCTGCAGAATCTGGAAGAATCATCTGAAATAAAAAACTTAAGGAGCCAGCTTGAGGCTCTTCTGATCAAAGTAGAGGATGAAAAGGCCGCAATCGCCGTACTTAAGGAAAAAGAGGCTTTTCTCGTTGCAAACAGAGCCATACTGGCAAAGGAAATAACATTTTCCGTTGAACAGCTGAAAAGTGTTATGGAACTGTATACCAGCAATATGGAACAGGTTACAATGACCATCCTGAAAAAAGGACGGCTGATAAAAGATTATGAAAAACAGATAGCAGCTCTTCAGCAGCAGATATCCGACAGACTTGGAAAACAAAACCTGCCTTCGGGTGAAATATATGTTACAGCCAATGCTGATAAACAGGTTTCAGGAAGGCTCTATTTCAGCTATGTGGTTATGAATGCCGGATGGTACCCCTCCTACGACATAAGGGTTGATGATATAAAAAATCCTGTGTCTATCTTTTACAAAGCCAATGTATATCAGAACTCAGGCGTTCCATGGAAAGATGTAAAGCTGAGTTTCTCAAATGCCACTCCCTGGATTTCCGGAGATGTACCGGTCCTCTATCCTTGGTTCATTGATTACTATGTTCCCATTCCCATGCTTCGAAAAGGAAGAGCTGCCGGAGTTAACCGTGATGAAGCTCCGGCTATGATGGAAGTCGCTGCCAGCGACCTTAAGATGGAAGCCAAAGAGATGGAAGCTGCTCCTATACCCGTGCAAAAACAGACAGGCGAGACAACCATAACATTTGATATTTCAATCCCCTACTCCATACCTTCAGATGGCAAGATACAGACAGTTGAGATCCAGAGGCTGACCGCTCCTGCAGATTATAAATATGTCACACTCCCCAAGGTTGCCCAACATGCATATCTTACAGCGAATATAACCGACTGGGCGAAACTGAGCCTTCAGGCCGGAGAGGCAACGCTTTATTTTGAAAACGCTTATGTCGGTAAATCAAACCTGGATGTGAATCAGTTAACTGATACTCTTACTCTCTCGCTTGGAACTGATAACAGTATACTGGTAAAAAGAGAAAAAAGGCAGGATTTCACAAGCAAAAGAGTGATCGGATCCAATAAAACTGAGAATTTCTCCTTCCTGCTTACAATACGAAATAATAAATCAACGGGGATCAGAATCACGCTTCAGGATCAGATCCCTGTTTCCTCAAACAGCGGTATAACTGTAGAAGCAGTTGAATTATCCGGAGGGCGTCACAATATTCAGACAGGTGAGATAAAATGGGATATTGAAATGATGCCACAGGAAACAAAGCAGATAGTCCTGACATATTCTGTAAAATATCCCAAAGACAAAACCGTAATCCTTGAATAACCAGTTAATTTAATATAAATGAAGGTAATTGGAAATCTTGTATGGCTCATTTTCGGGGGCATTATTATTGCCATTGAATACTTTGCAGGAAGTATTGTACTTATATTAACTATTGTCGGAATACCTTTCGGGCTGCAGACACTGAAAATGGCTTCACTGGCACTATGGCCTTTTGGCAGGGATACCAGAGTTGAATCGGGAGCTTCAGGTTGCCTCTATATTATCATGAATATTATCTGGCTTATCTGTGGTGGCTTATGTATCGCAATAACACATGCATTGTTCGGTGCAATTCTTTGCATAACCATAATAGGAATCCCCTTCGGAATGCAACATTTCAAGATGACAGCAATAGCCTTAAGTCCCTTCGGCAGAGACATTATTAATATTTAACATCTAATCAAATCTGCGCTATCTGCGGGAAATTTTATATTTTGTTTCCCGCTGATCTCGCTGATCTTCGCAGATTAAGCTGAAAAAGCAATACCATGAGTAACTCAGATAACAATACCCCGATAAGCGAGTTTGGAAAATACGGATTGATAAATCATATTACAGGAGGTATCAGGCCAGGGAATAAGTCAACAGTTACAGGAATCGGGGATGATGCTGCCGTTATTGACTCCGGCAGAAATCTTACGCTGGTTTCCACTGATCTTTTCCTTGAAGGCATTCACTTTAACCTGATTTATACTCCGATGAAGCATCTGGGATATAAGGCTGTTATCAGGGCAATATCAGATATATATGCAATGAACGGCACTCCGGGCCAGGTATTAATTTCACTGGGCATCAGTTCAAGGTTCTCAGTGGAACAGATTGAAGAGCTGTATGAAGGTATCGGACTGGCATGCGGGAAATACAAAGTTGACCTTGCCGGGGGAGACACAACAAGTTCCCTTACCGGTCTGACTATAGGAGTTACAGCTGTCGGTTTTGCTGAAAAGAATAAAATAATAAAAAGAGACGGTGCAAAGCCTAATGACCTTATATGTGTGACAGGCGATTTCGGAGCTGCTTTTATGGGATTACAGCTGCTGGAGAGGGAAAGGAAGCTTTTTCAGAAAGAAAAAATAACTCAGCCGGATCTGTCCGGTTATGAATATGTTATAGGAAGACAACTAAAGCCTGATTTTCCTGCAGCTGTTCTGAATGAACTCGGGAGTGAAGGAATAATTCCAAATTCGATGACGGATGTTACAGAAGGACTCGCTTCCGACCTGCTTCAGATATGTAAACTATCCGGTACAGGTTGCAGGATCTATTACAGCAAAATACCAATTGATTATGAGACATCAAAGCTTGCGGAGGAGTTCAATGTTGATCCTATGACTCCTGCCCTGAACGGAGGTGAAGATTATGAGTTACTGTTCACAATACCCCTCGAAGATATTGACAGGATAAAAAGTCTTCAGTCCGTTAAAGTGATCGGGCATATGACTTCAGAAATCTCAGAGAATTATATAGTCGGAGATGACGGTTCCGTGGTAGAAATATCTGCTCAGGGTTGGAAAGGAAAGACATAGGCTCATAGCTTGTAGCTCATAGAAAACCCTATCAGCTATCAGCCATCATCTATACTACCTGGACCTAATTATTCCACGTTCCGATTTTCTGATAAATTGAATAATGTAATCGCGGTCCTCAGAAGGTTTGAAATCCTGTTCTATTTTTTCCAGGGCCTGGGAGTTATTCAAACCGCTCTGGAAGAGCACCCTGTAGATATTATGAATCTCATCTATTCTTTCTTTCTCGAATCCTCTTCTTGTCAGTCCTACAGAGTTCAATCCCATATATGAAAGAGGTTCGCGGTCAGCTTTGATATAGGGAGGGACGTCAATCCGCACTCTTGATCCGCCTCCGATCATTACATGAGCACCTATGTGTACAAACTGATGCACCAGGGTTCCTCCGCTGAGGATTGCCCAGTCATCAACCTTAACCTCGCCTGCAAGACCGGATGAATTGCCTATAATACAGAAGTTACCGACAGCAGAGTCATGGCCGATATGAGAATATGCCATAAGCAGGCAATTGCTTCCAACAACGGTTCTTCCGACAGCAGCTGTTCCCCTGTTCACCGTAACTCCTTCCCTTATTGTTGTGTTATCGCCTATTTCAGCAGTGGACTCCTCCCCCTTGAATTTAAGGTCCTGCGGTATTCCTGATACAACTGATGAAGGGAATATCTTACAATTTTTACCAATTCTTGCTCCATAGAGAACTGTTGCATTGGGACCGATCCAGGTTCCGTCTCCTATTTCAACGTTTCTGTCGATATATGCAAATGGTTCAACTGTAACATCTTTTCCTAACCGGGCTTCCGGGTGAACAAAAGCTAAATCTGAAATCATTATTTTAAATTTTGTTTTTCACTACCTGTGCTGTAAGTTCTCCCTCAAGAACGAGTTTGTTGCCGACAAAAGCCTGTCCGAACATTGTAACAATACCTCTTCTTATAATATCTGTAAGTTCCATTTTCAGAATAATAGTATCACCCGGGACTACCTTACTTTTGAATTTAACCTTGTCGATCTTAAGGAAATAAGTTGAATATTTCTCAGGTTCATCAACACTGCTCAGGATCAGGAGACCACCAGTTTGTGCCAGAGCTTCAACAAGAAGTACACCTGGCATTACAGGCTCATCAGGGAAATGGCCCTGGAAAAAGGATTCATTGAAAGTAACATTTTTTATACCTACAATTGAACTCTCTTCCAGTGTTATGATCTTATCAACAAGGAGGAAAGGGTAGCGATGAGGAAGCCTTTTCTTAATATCCTCAAGAGTAAATACAGGAGGCTGTGATGGATCATAGACCGGGACATCTTTTTTTGACAGGGCTTTCTTCATCTCCTGCCTCATAATCTTTGCCAGCCTTGTATTAGCCAGATGACCAGGTCTTGTTGCAACAACTTTACCCTTAATGGGATGTCCTACAAGCGCAAGATCGCCCATGATATCCAGAAGTTTATGCCTTGCGGGTTCATTCGGATAATGCAGATCGGTATTATTCAGAATTCCTGCTGTATGAGTGTTGATTCCCGGACGATTAAAAAGCTTTGCAATCCTGTCAATTTCAGCCTGTTCCACTTCCTTTTCAAGAATAACGATGGCATTGTCGAGGTCGCCACCCCTGATAAGACCCATCTTGAACAGCGGTTCAAGTTCATGGAAGAAGACGAATGTCCTGCTCTTTGATATCTCCTTCTCAAAATCATCAATAGTATCAAGAATTGCATACTGGTTACCGAGGATCTTCGAATTATAGTCAATCAGTACATTTATGCTTAAATGATCGTCGGGATAAACGATAAGGTCAACGCCATGTTCTTCATCTGAATATGTGAGCTTCTGTTTAACAACAAAGTAATTCCTGTCTTCCTTCAGATCAACAATTCCTGCCTCCTTTATAGCTTCCACGAATTTCCAGGAAGCTCCCCCCATGATAGGGGCCTCAGTACCATTCATCTCTATCAGTGCATTATCAACACGCAATCCATGGAAAGCTGCAAGCACATGCTCAATAGTCTGAACAGAAGCATTGTTTTGTACAAGAGTGGTCCCTCTGGAGGTATCGGTTACATGCTCGGCAAGTGCATCGATTATGGGTTTTCCTGGTAAATCAACCCTGCAGAACTTATATCCGTGATTAGCAGGAGCAGGTTTAAATGTTATAGTGACATTGATCCCGGTATGTAATCCTTTTCCGGTTAGGCTTATTTCGCTGGCAAGAGTTCTTTGTTTTTCACTCATGAGTAATACTTGTTGATTCAAGATTTCGGGTACAAAAAAAATAAAAATATTTCGTACTATCCATAATAAGAGTCTTTAATTATACTAAAACAACATTTTCTGTCCCGAATGTAAATTGAATTACTTCTTTTTCAGTGCTTCAACCTCTTTTTCCAGACGATCAATCTTAACCTTCATGTCGGGTAATCGTTTAAAAATAACAGTGGATTTCATGAACTGTTTAATATCAAAAGCCGGGGATCCGATAAGTGCAGTATTTTCTTCCCTGATCTCTCCCAATATTCCGGCCTGTGCCCCGATTTTGGTCCCGTTTGCGATTTTAATATGCCCCGCAAAGCCTACCTGGCCTCCAATCATACAGTTCTTTCCAAGTTTTGTTGAACCTGATATTCCGCTCAGAGCAGCCATAACGGTATTTTCCCCGATTTCAACATTATGTCCTACCTGAATCAGGTTATCAAGCTTAACTCCTTTTCTTATAATTGTCGATCCCATTGTGGCTCTGTCAATTGTAACATTCGCTCCGATCTCAACATTATCCTCGAACAAAACATTTCCAAGCTGTGGTATTTTCATAAATTCATTCTCAGACTGAGGTGCAAAACCGAAACCGTCGCTCCCGATCACTGATCCTGCATGTATAATGCAACTCTTGCCCAATACACACTCATGGTAAACCGTTACTCCCGGATAAAGAGTACAATTGTTTCCCACCTTTGTATTATCACCAATATAAACATGAGGATAAACTGAACAGCCATCTCCGATTACTGCATTATCACCTATGTATGAATAGGGACCGATATATACATCTGAACCGATTTTTGCAGAAGATTCAATCACAGCCGTGGGATGAATTCCTGTCTTCCTGGACCTTGACTGGTCAACCAGCCTGAGAAGGGATGCGAATGATTCATAGGCATTTTCAACCCTGATAAGCGTAGCCTTAATCTTCGAGGATGGCACAAATGTTTTATTAACAAGGACAACAGATGAATCAGTCGAATAGATATAATGTTCATATTTTGGATTTGCAAGAAATGAAAGGGCTCCTTCATGACCCTCTTCGATCTTTGCAATTGTATTGACTTTAACCTCAGGATTACCTTCGATCTCACCTTTCAGAAATCCTGCTATAACTGCAGCTGTAAATTCCATTTCTTTAAATTTAAGTTATCTACATTCTTTTGGATAACAAAGGAAGTACTTTGTAATTCTTTCTGATATAAATCTTTGTTCAAACATATCTGATACTGTTGAAATATCTTCTGTCTTGCCGTTTTTCAGGAGGATCTTTACTTCAGGGGCATCTGGTGTAAATGCCAGGTTCGATATAGTACCTGAAAATACATAATAATCCGAATGTTCCGGGCTTACATGCAGCAAATCTCCTGCCACCTTTTTCAGCTGCCTCAGTTTTTCTTTCTTAAACGGCTCATTCTGAAGCTCTATGGCAAAAAGATCTCGTCTCATAAGCCTTGCAGCCAGGTCTGAAAGTACAGAGTCAGAATCATCTGCCCAGTATTTGGCTGCAGTAAAGATATCTGTATCATCGAGGCGGACAAAGGTGGAAGCAATTATACCGGGAGTAAAATCCCCGTCGTTTAAAAGATCTTTCTTCTCAAACTGGTTATAGAGGAAAAAACGAAGTGCCGGAGTTGTAAATAGATCTGCTCCTCTGATGGCCAGTTCCCTTGCCCGTTGAAGGACTTTAACTAGCAGGCTTTCAGATGACAGAACCGTTTTGTGCATATAAACCTGCCAGTACATTAACCTGCGGGCAATAAGGAATTTCTCGAGTGAATAAATCCCTTTCTCCTCGATGACCAGACTCTCATCAGCTACATTCAGCATTCTTATAATTCTCTCTGAACCAACAGATCCCTCAATCACTCCTGTAAAAAAACAATCTCTCCGCAGGTAATCGAGTCTGTCCATATCTATCTGTCCCGAAACCAGCTCATGAAGAAATTTCCTGTGGTATCTTCCCAGGAATATTTCGATAGCCAGGTCAAGCTTTCCATGATATTCATCATTAAGCCTGCGCATAAGAAGGAGCGACAGATCTTCATGTGCAATTCCTTCAATAATTGAGTTTTCGAGTGCGTGAGAAAATGGTCCATGCCCAATATCATGAAGGAGAATTGCAAGATAAGTCGCCTCCTCTTCTTCCTGAGTTATCTCAACTCCCTTGCTCCTGAGTGTGCTCACTGCCATCTCCATCAAATGAAGTGCACCCAGACCATGCTGGAACCTGCTGTGATTTGCTCCAGGGTAAACAAAACTGGTCAGCCCTAGCTGCTTTATGTTCCTCAGCCGCTGAAACCATGAATGTTCAATTATATCAAAGACAAAGTCCCCCGGAATACTAATAAAACCATATACAGGGTCATTTATGATCTTTCTCTTGTTTGTCAGATAAGCCAACTGGTAATATTTTGTTTACAAAAATAGGAATAACTTTTATTATGCAATAAACCCCTATCTCCATCATTCCCTTTAGAGTAACTTGAGTACATTTGTTAAAGGGAGAAAATTATTCAAAAGAATGAATAGTGTTTTACTCATTAATATTGTTTACATGAACTCACCCCCCTACCCCCTCTCTGCTCCGCAAAGAGGGGGAAACAGGGGGTGAGTTCGTGAATCACCAGATGAAATTTGATACAATTAGCTTATTTTTCAGAGCTATTTTACAGTTTTATTGTCACATCCGGAATATTTACCGTCTTTATAAGGTCAGATAGAAATGAATGATTAATACCACCGGAATTTAGATATTTTTATGAAAATTGAGATAAAAGATCTGAACCAGATATACCCTAATGGTAATCATGCTCTTAAAGATATTAATCTCGAAATAGGAACGGGAATGTTCGGCTTGCTGGGTCCTAACGGAGCAGGCAAATCAAGCCTGATGAGAATTATTGTCACCCTGATGAAACCAACTTCCGGATCAGTGCTTATTGACGGCATGGACATTCAGAAGCACAGGGAAAAACTGAGAAGCATGCTTGGTTATCTTCCCCAGGATTTCAGGTTCTTCACCTCGCTTAAGACATGGGAATTCCTCGATTACTCAGGTTCGCTTGCCGGGATGAAGAACCGAAAGGCGAGAATAGCTGAAGTCGACAGGCTCCTTGATCAGGTTGGGTTGCTTGAGGTGCGCGACAGGCAGGCTAACAGACTATCCGGCGGCATGAAACGACGATTAGGAATTGCTCAGGCACTAATCGGAAATCCGAAGCTTATAGTTGTTGACGAACCTACTACAGGGCTTGACCCTGATGAAAGGATCAGATTCAGGAATATTCTTTCGCAGCTCAGCAGAAATGATGTAATAATTTTACTCTCAACTCATATTGTAGGAGATATCTCATCCACATGTCATGGTATGGCTCTGCTGAATAAAGGGGAACTGGTATTTGAAGGATCTCCCGAAAATCTCGTCAGACATGCCGAGGGTCATGTGTTCCGACTTTTACTAAGTCCGCATGAGTATGACGCTGTTAAAGAAAAATATAATGTTATCTCTACACTTCCGGTGGAGTCGGGATGGGATGTACAGATTGTTTCGGACAATCCTCCGGAATTCATTTCAACTCAGGTTTTTCCAAATATTGAAGACGCATATGTTTATTTCATGGAACATAAGCTGCAAACATATATTATTGACTAGCAATACAATAATCTGATGTCTTTTTTGCACAATGCAGGTACAGTTGCCAGATATGAGGCAAAAACTCTCAGGAGAAGCTGGTTTTTCAGACTCTTTTCCCTCGGAGCCCTGGTAATCTTTACCTTCATGAATATAGGGGTATTTATCGCTGATGAATCATGGGAACTGGTTTCTATTTCATCTTCGGTTCCGCTTGTGAATCTTTACCTCCTGAATATCGGACAGGCAATAGTTGTAATATTCCTTGCAGCAGATTTTCTTAAAAGAGATAAAAAGCTTGATACAAATGAAGTACTCTATACCCGTTCAATTTCAAACTTCGAGTATGTACTTGGTAAAACCTGGGGAATAATAAGGCTGTTCCTCGGACTGAATCTGATAATCCTCGGGATTGGGCTTATAATAAATATTATATCAAAAAAAATGAGTGTTGATATAATGGCATACTTTGAATACCTGCTTATAATAACCCTGCCAACAATAATATTCAGCCTGGGGCTGGCATTCCTGCTTATGTCACTAATAAAAAACCAGGCGGTAACATTCCTTATCCTGCTCGGAATAGCAGCGCTTGATATGTTCTGGTTGTGGTTCAGGGTTGGTTCCATATTTGATTATATGGCATTCGGCTTACCAATTTTTAAGTCTGGAATTATCGGTTTTGACAATCCTGAAGTAATTATTAATCAAAGACTTCTCTACTTCTTCTCAGGAATGGCTCTCGTAATGGGAACAGTATTATTGTTCAAAAGACTACCGCAGTCAAGCCTGCATACTATCCTGGCAATTGTATTTTTAGCAGTTTCGCTGGCAGCTGCAGTTTTTTTTGGGTTAAATACATATTCAATTCACAGGGATAAATCAGATGCCAAAAAAGCTGTTACAGAGGCAAACAGGATTTTTGAAGACAGGAGATTCCCGGTTGTGAAGGAGGCTTCCATCGAGTTGATTCATAGAGGAGAATCAATTGAAGCCTCGGCAAATCTTAAAATAACAAATGACAACGGAGAGCCTCTCGACTATTATCTTTTTTCGCTTAACCCATCGCTTACTGTTAATAAAATAACAGCAGGGAACATAAGCCTGCAATACTCCAGAACCAATCATATAATAGAGATAGTACCTTCCTCAAAACTTCTCTCCGGTGAATCTGACAGTCTGACAATAACTTACGCAGGCAGCATCAATGAATCATTCTGCTCTCCCAATTACAGTGACAACATTAAAGAGAACAGATACAGGATTGCAATGCTTAATGTAAATAAAAGGCAGTCATTCCTCAATGACAAATATCTTCTGCTAACACCTGAAACCCACTGGTATCCCGTAGCGTCTCTTAACTATTATCCTTCAAATCCTGCGCGAATCAAGATAGATTTCACAAAATACTCCCTGAGGGTAAAAACAAAAGAAAATCTGACTCCTGTTTCCCAGGGCAGACAAACATCTGACACCAACTGGTATTCATTTCTTCCGGAAAATCCGCTGACAGGCCTTACCCTTGCTATTGGTAACTACCGGTCAGATACTCTTACGGTTGATTCCGTGGTTTACATCACCCACTATTTCCCGGGAAATGATTACTACAAAAAGGATCTGTCAGAATTAAAGGACACGTTACCCTTCCTGGTTTCAGGGATCATGAGAGACCTTGAAACTTCATTTTCGACAAGGTATCCTTTCAGAACCTTAACGCTTCTGGAAGTTCCGGTTCAGTTCTATTCATACCCTAAAAACAGCACCCAGACAAGAGCAGAAGTTCAACCTGGAATGATCCTTTTACCCGAAAAACTATCAACTCTCGATAATTCAGGCTTCAGCAGAAGATTTGAGAGCCAGAAAAAAAGGATGGCCCGCAATAACCAGGTAATAACCGACAAAGAGCTTCAGGTAAGGCTTTTCAACGATTTTATCCGGAATACGTTCATCAGTGGCGTAAATTCCTTATTTACAAGAAACGGAGTGTACAATGAACCTTCCAGATACCTGCTGGGCCCAAGCTTCTATTTCTATAAGAATAATTTCCATTCTGCAGAGTATCCTGTAATCAATGCAGTATTTGAATCGCATCTCCAGCAGCTTGTGCAACAGGGGCCCCCTGACAGGTATTCGTCAATGATGGGCAATCTTACTGATAATGACAAAGCAAATCTGGTATTGAAGGAGCACAGCCTGAAGGATCTGCTTGCAGATAATCCCTCCGGAGATACTATAAGAGTTGTAATTGCAGTTAAAGGTGACTGGCTCTTCAATCTCCTGAGATCAAAAGCAGGTATAGAGGAATTCAATACCTGGTTCTCAAAATATTGTGATGATCACCGTTTTGAAAGAATTGATATGCTTCAATTCAGAGATGACATTATGAATATGTTCCATTTCGACTTTTATCCATATCTCGCTGACTGGTTCAATGGAAAGGAACAACCGGGATTTATCTTTTCGGATCTGAAGGCAAATGAGATAATCCTGGAAGAGAGATCAAGGTACCTGGTTTCATTTATTGCAGCAAATCATGAAAAGGTACCCGGGTTATTCAATATAGCCTTCAGGAGCGAAGGACAGGGTGCGCCGGGACGCAGGGGACAGCAGATGTCCGGAGCATTTCAGCCGTCAGGAGGAGGACCCGGAGGCAGAACAATGCAGGGCCGGGGAATGGAAACTTCCGATATATTGAGGATTGTATTTCTCGATTCCGGGGAGACAAAAAAAATATCTCTCTTAACGGATGTTCAGCCCAGGGGCATGATGATAAATACTCTCTTTGCCAAAAACATCCCCGGTGAAATAAATATGCCTTTAAATGAAATATTAAAAGCAAAGATAAACACCGGGAAGATAAGCGAAGAGGTAGAAATAACAGCAGAACCTCTGCAATTTTCAGCCCCTTCGGAAATTATAACTGACAATGAGGATGAAGGATTCAAATCAGGCAACCAGATTACGGCAAGTCCCCTTAAAAGGCTTTTTGGCATAACCAACAGAAGAAGTAATACGTATATGCAGATCAGTCAGTGGAATGTGCCTGAATACTGGCAGCCTGTAGTACTTACCTCATACTTTGGAAAATATATCAGGTCAGCAGTATACACCAGGGCAGGTACAGGAGATAAGGCAATCGAATGGAACACTTTGATTAAGGATCAGGGATACTATGATGTATATTGTTTTGTCGGAAAGAATGCTGAAAGGATGACAATCAGGGATGAGAGAGGCGGCGGGCAGGGAGGAGCTCCCGGACCCGATAGAGAGCGACAGGAGGATAGCCGCTTTAAAGATTTCCATTATAAAGTTTTTCATGACGAGGGAAGTGATGAAATAACTCTTGATTATGAAAACGCAGATGCCGGATGGAATAACATTGGACGTTATTACTTTTCACCTGATACTGCCAGAGTCGTTCTGACCAACCAGTCAGCCGGAAGGCTTGTAATCGGTGATGCAATTAAGTGGGTGAAGGTGGAGTGAGGAGTGAGGGGTGAGGTGTGAGGAAAGACGAGGAGATATAAAGACAAAAATAAAAGATAATCGAATGAATATGAAACGCTTAGTAATGATAATCAGACTGCAACTAATATACATCGTGTTGCTATCTGTACTTAACATATCAGTTTTTTCGCAACAGGGGTTTACACTCGAACAGGCATTAAACACTGCCGAGATAAACAGTCCTTCAATGAAAAAAACCAGGCTGAACCTTATCAGAAGTCAGGAGAACCTGAATGCTCAGAATGCCGCTCTGAAGTCGCAGTTCGCATTGACTCTGAATCCTTTCAGCTACACTCAGAGCCGTGAGTTCAACAACCTTATATCTGACTATAATACCTACCAGGCAACTGAAAGTAATGCCAGTTTTTCCATTATGCAACCTATAAAGCTAACAGATGCAAGGATCTCTCTCACTAACAAGTTTGGTTATACAGACTCCTACAGTGAGTACTCCGGCACTACAACCAAAGGATTCAACAACAACCTGTCAGTCCGCCTCGAACAGCCATTGTTCACCTATAACAGAACAAAGCTTACACTTAAAGAACTGGAGCTTGCCCTTGAAACCTCTCAGTTAAATTATGCCATTCAGCTTCTTGCCCTCGAACGACAGGTGGCCCAGGCTTTCTATTATGTATATCAGCAGCAGCAGAGTCTCGACATTGCCTCACAGGCATATCAGAATATGCAGAGGAGCCATGAGGTATCAAAGAATAAGGTCGATGCCGGTATCTCAGCCAGGGAGGAGATGTTCCAGGCTGAACTGAACCTTGCAACAACGAAATCGGATTATGAGAATGCACTTGTTTCACTTGAAAATGCAAAGGACGATTTCAAACTCCTTGTTGGAATAAGCCTCTTTGATGACATCATTGTTTTGCCAAATATCGCAGTAGATACTGTTGCAGTTGATATATCCTTCGCCATTGACCAGGGACTAGCCAACAGGATGGAACTGCGTCAGCGCGAAATAGATATTGAGTTTACACAATTCGATCTTATACAGACCAAGGCTCTCAACGAGTTTAAGGGAAATCTGGGACTTACTTTCGGTATATTCGGAGACAATGAAAATCTTGAAAACCTTTATGAAAATCCCACAGATAATGAATCTGTAGCACTTTCCCTGTCAATACCTCTCTGGGACTGGGGTGAAAGGAAAGCCAGGATAAAGGCAACGCAGGCATCTATAGAATCGGCTAATATTTCATTTGAGGAGGAACAGAACAATATAATTCTCGGTATCAGGAAAATTTACAGGAACCTTCTTAATCTTCAGAATCAGATTGAAATCGCCCGTCAGTCCGTTACGAATGCCCAGCTTACATACGATCTTAATCTGGAAAAATATAAAAACGGAGATCTTACTGGCATGGACCTTAACATCTTCCAGAACCAACTCTCTGAGAAACAGTTATCATATACCAATTCACTTATTTCATATAAACTTGAGCTCCTTAATCTTAAAATTCAGACACTATATGATTTTGAGAAGAAAGCGCCGGTATCCCCTGTAATGACATTAAAAGGAAAAAATTAAAATTTAAACACATGAAAAAAGGATTTTTCATCTTAACCCTGTTCTTAGCAGTATTTTACTCCTGCAGAAACAATGAACAGAATCTGAATGCCGATGTTGAAATACCGGTATCTGTTGAGGATATAAAACTAAAACATATAGGCGAATATGTCAGCACAACCGGTACTGTTTACCCAAAGGGCGATATTGTACTCAAATCTAAAATAACCGCTTCATATTATCTTGAGAAAAATCCCGCAACAGGCAGAAACTGGCAGCTGGGCGATAAAGTCAGAGCAGGGTCTCTCATAGCAAGGCTGGAAGACAAGGAGTATGTAAATTCAATTCAGCTCGAGACCAATGAGCTCAATATGGAGCTCATGGAGAGTGAACTCAGAAAACAGGAATCTCTATACGAAAAAGGCGGGGTTACACTCAGGGAACTCAAAACTGCCAGTATCAACTACAGCAATGCCAAAACCACAGCAGAAAATTCGAGGCTCCAGCTTGAGAAAACAAGAATAACATCACCAATTGACGGAGTAATAGTAGACCTTAATTATTATACTCAGGGCAGCCAGGTAGAAACCGGTTCATCAATTGTTAAAATAATGGATTACAATATTATGTATCTCGATGTTCAGTTACCGGAGAAATATATTTCTGCCATCAGGCCTGGACAGAAAGTGCAGCTGACAAACTATACAATTCCCGACGATACTATCAATGGAAGCATAACTCAGCTCTCCCCTGCCATCAATCCTGATACCCGCACATTCAGGGGCAATATACAAGTTAATAATCCCGGCCTGCTTCTCAGACCTGGCATGTTTGTACGGGTGGATATTCTGGTTAACCGGAAGGATTCTGTAATTGTGATCCCGAAAAACATTATCCTGTCCCGCCAGAGAGGAAAAACCGTATTTGTTGTCGACAGAGGGATTGCTTCAGAGAGAATTATTGAGACCGGTCTGGAGAATATCACTGAAGTAGAAGTTACAAGGGGAGTGACCCGGAATGAACGAATTGTAACAAGCGGCTTTGAAACGCTCAGCAACAAATCGAAGGTAAAAATAATTAAGTAACAGAAATGAACCGTATTGCACAATTTGCTGTAAAATATCCGGTCACGGTACTGATGCTGGTACTGGGGGTTGTACTGCTTGGTTATATCTCTTTTGGCAAACTTGGTACCGACCTGTTCCCTGATCTTAACAATCCGAAAATTTACATCGAACTCAAGGCAGGGGAGCGACCTCCTGAAGAGATTGAGAAGAACTATGTAGATCAGATAGAGTCACTGGCAATGAGGCAAAGTGATGTTATTGAGGTCTCCTCTGTATCACAGGCAGGACTTGCTACCATAACTGTTGAGTACGACTGGAACAAGGATATGGATGAAGCATTCCTTGATCTTCAGAAAGAGCTTAACTCATTCAGCCAGAATTCGGATATCGAGGATTTTACTATTTCACAGTATGACCCGAATGCCGTTCCTGTTATGACCATTGCTCTGAAAAATGAGAACATAATCAATATGGATGATCTCAGGAAAACAGCAGAAAACTATATCAGGAATGAGCTTGTAAGGATTGAGGGTGTTGCCGATGTGAAACTAACAGGAACAGATGAAAGTGAAGTTGTAATCGAAACAAACAGATACCTGCTGGAATCATTTGGTCTGACAACAGAAGGAATTGCTGCACAGATCAGCAATTATAACAGGAACGTTTCCGGGGGATCAATAGTAGACATGGGACTCAAATATATTGTAAAGGGCGTAAGTGTCCTTGAAGATATTGAAGACCTCGGAAACATAATAGTAGGATTCAAAGAGACTTCAACAACCGGTTCATTATCAGGGATAAGTTCATCCCAACCGGCCCTTTCTTCAAGGGTGCCCGTATACCTGAAAGATATTGCAACTATCGGATTTGCCAATAAGGATCCTGAAAACATAGTTACTCTTAATGGCGAACGCTGCATAGGGCTTTCGATATACAAAGAGCCCAAATTCATCACTGTAGATGTTGTGAAGAGCCTCGATAAAGCAATTACAGATCTTGAAAAAGTGCTGCCGGGATACAAATTTGTTAAAGTCCACGACCAGGGGAACTATATTAACAAGGCCATAGGTGAGGTGAAGAACACACTTATTATCGGTATACTTCTGGCTGTTGTCATTCTATATGTATTTCTGAGAAGGATAGGAGCAACACTGGTTATCAGTATAGCTATCCCTATCTCAATAATTGCCACCTTCAACCTGATGTACTTCAACCATCTCACATTAAATATAATGACTCTCGGAGGACTTGCCCTGGGAGCCGGCATGCTTGTTGACAATGCAATAGTTGTGCTGGAAAACATTTCCAGGCTTCGGGAGGAAGGTGTGCCTTTTGTTGAATCAGTTACACGGGGTACAGGAGAGGTAGGAGCAGCAATAACCTCATCGACAATCACAACGATTGTTGTATTTCTTCCTATAGTTTACCTTCATGGAGCATCGGGTGAAATGTTCAAGGACCAGGCCTGGACCGTTGCATTTTCGCTTCTTTCCTCCCTGGTGGTCGCCATGCTTGTGATCCCGATGCTCGTTTCTGTGCTATTTCCCGATAAAAATAAAAACACTAAAACTCCGCCTGTATTCAAATTCAACTGGTACGGCAGGTTTCTTGAAGCAGTTATTGTGAAAAGAATAACAGTAATTATAGTTTCTGTAATTATAATGACCGGTTCCGCTTTGCTGATCCCCCATCTCGGAAGCGAATTCATGCCAAGGTCAGAATCACCTGAATTTACCGTTAATATTAAGCTTCCTGAAGGAACCGGCCTTCAACTCACAGAACGGACAACAGCCAGCACTGAAAATATAATAAAAGAGATGCTGGGAGATAAGGTCAGAATGATATACAGCCAGGCAGGCAGTGATAAAAACTCTTCATTCAGCCAGGCAGGACAATCAAGAGGAGAAAATACATCATCAATAAAAGTAATTATGGGTGATGAGTCTGCTTCAATCACCGGTGAGGCTATATCCTCTATTGAAAAATGGCTTAAAACCATTCCTGATATGGAAGCAGGATTTACCAGGGAAGAAACGGCCCTGCAGTCATCACTGGGGACCAGTAAAGCCCCGTTTGTACTGGAAATTTCCGGAGATGATTATTCCGAACTTGAAAGAATTATTAATGAATGTAGAGTTATTCTCGAAACCAATACCGGCCTTTATAACATTACTACCTCCATTGATGAGGGAACTCCGGAGGTTGAAGTATCCGTTGACAGGTTTAAAACGAGCTATTATGGTGTAACTGTTGAAAGCATCATAAATCAGGTAAAAGGTTATTTATCAGGATCATCTGCAGGTAGTTTCGAAAAGGAGGGCGAGATGAAGGACATAACCATCAGGCTTGGAGATCTCTCTATTCTGAGCCTGAGTGATATGATGATCAATGCAGGTGCAATAAAGGTGCCACTGAGTGATATTGCAGACATCAGAACTGTAATAAGTCCGAGGGAGATAACAAGAAGGAACCAGGCAAGAACATGTTATATCTATGCCATGGTAAAAAGCGGATCGCCGCTTGACAAGGTAGTAAGTGAAGCAGAATCATCGCTTAAATCTATATCTCTTCCTGTTGACTATAAAATAGAATTTACCGGTGAGGAGCTTAAAAGAAAAGAGTCAGTTTCAGATCTTTCGTTCGCCCTGATGCTCTCCCTTATCCTCGTCTTTATGGTACTGGCTGCACAGTTTGAGTCTGTTATACAGCCATTTGTGATAATGCTTACAATACCCCTTGCAGGGGCAGGATCTGTTCTGATATTCTTCCTGCTGGGAAAACCTATGAATATGATGGCATATATAGGAATAATAATGCTTGGAGGAATAGCGGTCAATAATTCAATCCTTCTGATCGACAGGATCAACCGCCTGAGAGAAAGCGGGATACCAAAGAAGGATGCAATCATCCTTGCAGGCACACAGAGGATCAGACCCATACTGATGACAAGTCTTACTACAATACTTGCTCTTCTACCCCTTACAATCGGGTTAGGAGAAAGTGCTTCACTCAGATCGCCTATGGCCCTTGCTGTCATAGGAGGTCTGGTCTCCTCCACTTTACTAACACTGATTTTGATCCCATGCGTATACTGGGTATTCGATAGCTTCAGCAAATGGTTCACGGGCACAGGAAATTTCAAAGAAGATGCCGGCAGGGTTTCATAAAGCATAAAGAATGGATTTTTTAATTAAAAGAAGGATTCTTATCATAATGCTCTTTGCAGGGCTGACGATGCTTGGCTATGTATCATACAGGAAACTGTCGGTCGAACTTTTTCCAAATGCAGAACTGCCTGCCCTGATAGTGCAGGTCGCCACCCCTCTTGAAATGGATCCTTCCTATATTGAATCCCAGGCAATTATACCAATTGAAGGGGCAATTGGAACACTTGAGGGTATTGAAAAGATCGAATCAAACATCTCCTCCAGATACGGTACTGTTGTAATTTACTATAATCAGAATGCCGATCTCAAGTATGCCAATCTTAAGCTCCGTGAGAAAATAGATATTGTCAAAAATTCAATCCCGGAAGATTTCATTATCAATGTAATAAAAATCGATCTTAAGCAGCTTACAAACCAGTTCATGGAGCTGCAGGTAAGAGGCGAGGGCGGTATCGACCGCATAAGAAACATTGCCGACCGTGAAATAAAACCTGAGTTTGAGAATATTGACGGCATTGCCGGAGTGCAGGTTTACGGGGGAAAGGAGAACTCGATAGAAGTAAGGCTTAACGAGAAGGCATGCAAGGCAATAGGGATTTCAATAGGACAGGTACGAAGCCTTCTTAACAATAACGGAGCCGATAAGACATTTGCTGGTAAAGTTGTTGACGGAGACAGAGAATTGTTTGTAAATATAATATCCGAGTACACTGATGTAAAAGATATAGGTAAAATTATTGTTAAAAATGAGGGGCCTGTTCTTCTTGGTGATGTAGCAGAAATAATTTTCGGAGCCAAGGAACGAACATCATTCAGCAGGGTTAACGGACTTGATGCCGTAACAATAACCCTTGTGAATGACAACCAGGCCAATCTGATTGATCTTTCACATGAAGCGCTGAAACAGGTGGATAAACTGAACAGCAAACTGGCCCCTGAAGGGGTAATGATTGTTGTGCAGAATAACACTGCCGGGATAATGGAGAAAAATATTGCCCAGATCATCAACCTTGCCATATCAGGAGGGTTAATGGCAGTATTGATATTGTGGCTGTTCCTTAGAAATATAAGGCTTGTCACCATTATTGCAATTGCCATTCCTGTTTCGGTTTATTCTGCCTTTAACTTCTTCTATGCTTACGGTATCACAATAAACAGTCTCACCCTTATCGGAATGGCACTTGCCATTGGGATGCTGGTTGATAATTCAGTGGTGGTACTCGAAAATATTTATCGTCTTGCAGGCAAGGATTATACTCCTGAAACTGCTGTAAAACAAGGAACAACAGAGGTCTGGAGATCAGTCTTTGCAGCAACGGTCACAACGCTGATTGTTTTCTTCCCCTTCATCTTCTCTGATAATTTCATGGTAAAGATTATAGGAAAGAATATTGGCGTTTCAATTATTTCTACCCTTACCATTTCCCTTGCCATTGCCATGTTCTTTATTCCGATGGCAACATTTTATCTTCTGAAAAGATCATCAGGGCAAAAATCTGAGATATTTAAAAAACTTACAATAAACGACCGGCTGATACAGGGCTATTATCTTATACTGAAAGCCGGCATGAGAAACCCTGCATCAACAATAATAGGAACCCTTGTCCTGTTTTTTACAGCGCTTCTTATAAGCCTTACTTTAAGCCTCAGCTCAACACAGGAGGTTGAAGCACCTACCTTCAGGCTTTCAGTGACAATGCCTGGCGGATCAACACTTGAAAAGAGTGATGCGGTTGTTGCTGAAATTGAATCGCGACTGGCAAGTATCCCTGAAAAGGAGGATATTGTTTGCCGTATAGAAGAAAACCAGGCAACAGTTACTATCAACCTCCTGAAAGAGTGGGATAAATCAAGCAAAAGAACACTGCCGGAAATAAAAAATGATATAGAACAAAAGGTTAAAAATATCTCTTCAGCTGAAATCAGCATGAATGAGCTTTCAACCGGAGGCGGTTTCACCGGAGGTGGTGGTGGTGAAAATTATAATCCGGGAGCGGATTTTATGAATCTCCTTGGTATCGGTTCAGAAAAAGAGAGTGTTATAATTAAAGGTCAGAATTTCAACCAGATGAAGAACCTGGCAGACGATATTAAATCTTATCTGGAAGGTCTTTCGACAATAAGCAGCTCCAGTGTCAATGTTCAGGATAACAAGCCTGAGGTAAGGCTGATCTTCGATATGGATTACATGGGCAGGAACAACTTCACACTCATGAATCTTTCCGCCGCACTGGCAACATTCAGCCGGGAATACTCCTCCGGAGCCACGTTCCGTCAGGGATCAGAAAGCTATGACATTATGATTAAGTACCCGGATAAGGAAAATCTTTCTGACAGGGCGGTGGAAAAGAGTATTGATGACTTGAAGCGGATGGAAGTCACCGGGAACAATGGCTCGGTTATGGAAATGGAAGAACTTGCCAGCATTGTTTTTTCCTCAGGCATGGGTAACATACACAGGGAAAACCAGGAAAAAAGAGTCACAGTCACCTACACATTTAACGATGAGATCAGGAATTCAAAGGACCTGCTTGCGGGAGCCCGCAGTGATATAGAATCAATAGTCTCCGGGTTGAATATTCCTGCCGGAATTGCCGTTGAAATAGTTCATGAGGAAAATCAGCTCAAAGATTTCTATTACCTGATCGGAGTGTCTTTTCTTCTGATATATATGGTTCTGGCTGCAGTTTTTGAGTCTGTTGTAACTCCTGTGGTCCTTATGTTCAGTATCCCTCTTGCAGCTCTGGGATCGCTGATAGCGCTCATCCTGACTCAAAACTCACTCCTCAATGCTAATACTCTTACCGGATTTCTTATTCTGCTGGGGGTTGTTGTAAATAATGGCATAATTCTTATAGATTATACCAATATCCTCCGCAAACGAGGCTACCGTTCCCACAGGGCGCTTATGATGGCAGGAATGGCAAGGCTCAGGCCGGTACTGATAACTGCAGCGACAACGGTCGTTGCTCTTATCCCTCTTGCTATGGGACAGGCAGAATTTGTTTCAGTAATCGGTGCTTCATTCGCCATCACTGTAATAGGAGGCCTTACACTCAGCACTCTTCTTACACTCGTTTTCATCCCAACGTTTTATACGGGTCTGGAAAATGCTTTAAAATGGATCCTTTCGCTCAACTGGAAAATCAAGGTTCTGCAAATAATTATACTTTCAATATCTATTTATCTTATCTACAGCAATATAGATAAGTTTATCTGGAAAATTATCTTGACATTGCTTGTTGTGATCTTAATACCGGCTGCAACCTGGTTCATATTGAAAAGTCTTAAAAAAGCAAGGGAAACTGTCATCCCTGCTGATGAAAACATAAATATTTATGTTCAGAGCCTTGTGAAAATCTATGACAGGGAAAACAGGTGGACAAGGGAATGGAAAGCCGGAGCAAGGATAAGAAAAAAGCTGGGACTTGAGAAAGAATATAAATCATCCGGTGATCTAAAAGAATTCCTTTGGCAGATACCGCTACTCGGTTTTATGATATACTTCACCTATTTTTTTCTCAGTAAAGGATTCTGGATATTCATCTTTACCATAATCACCTGGTTTTTCCTTTCTGCGATATGGACCTCCCTGAGAAAACTATTGGCATATAAAAGCATGAACGGAGAAAAGATCTGGATAAAACGGATTTCCGGTATAATTGAAATTCTTATATTCTGGATGATCCCGCTGGCTGATCTGGCATGGTTCCAGCTCCGATGGGATAACCTTGCTGTTGTTCTCATCCTCGGATTCATATGGTTTATGTCACTCTTCATTTATAAAACCGGACAGAAACTCACAAAGGAAAATATTGATATTTACCGGCTTGAAGGAAGGTTCAGGAATATCAGGAAAACCATCTACAAAATTGTTGCTGCAGTACCTCTGATCGGCAGGAAGAAAAAACCATTTAAGGCATTAAGCTGCGTCTCGATGAATATCGGCAACGGCATGTTTGGACTTCTGGGACCAAACGGAGCCGGAAAAACAACTCTGATGAGAATAATCTGCGGAATTCTTGAACAAAGTTACGGTAAGGTGTGGATAAACGGACTCGATACGCAGAAAATGAGGGAAGAGCTCCAGGGACTTATCGGATATCTGCCCCAGGAATTCGGGAGTTACGAGAATATGACTGCGCACGAATATCTTCATTACCAGGCCATGCTGAAGAACATAACAGATGTAAAAACCAGGGAAGAACGCGTAACTTATGTTCTTCAGGCTGTGCATATGGAAGAGAGACGCCATGAAAAAATAGGCTCCTATTCAGGAGGCATGAAACAAAGAATGGGCATTGCACTTATTCTGCTTCACCTTCCGAGGATCCTTGTTGTGGATGAGCCTACAGCAGGGCTTGACCCGCGTGAAAGGATAAGGTTCAGAAATCTTCTTGTGGAACTGAGTCGCGAACGGGTTGTGATATTTTCAACTCACATAATTGAAGACATCTCAAGTTCCTGTAACCAGGTTGCTGTACTGAATAAAGGCAAACTAAGATATCTTGGAAAACCTATTGAGATGACCAGAAAAGCTGAAGGGCATGTGTGGCAACATGTAATCCCAGCCGCAGAATTCTCAGAATTTGTTGATAGTCATCTTGTTGTAAACCATATGTCGGACGGAGATAATGTAAGAGTCAGGGTCATATCCGGGTCATCACCCGGAAAAGGAGCCAGACCGGTAACACCCAGCCTTGAGGACGCCTACCTGTGGCTGCTCAGAGGTCATGAAAGCCAGAATAATATAAAAAATCACATTGCAGGATGAAAACGAACAATATTACAAATTTCATCAATCTCATTTACAAAATGATAGTTTACAACCTGCGGATAATATTTGCAAACAAATTCATATGGTTTCTTGCCGGATCTGTAATATTCTATCTTGGCCTGTCAGTAATTTATGTCTTTGAAAGTGATGTTTCGAACATGGACGATCTTTACGGGGTTTTCCTCTTCTCAGGATTATTACTGGTTTTTTATCCGTCTGTATTCGGCATTCAGAATGACATGGATGCCAGGACGATTGAGATCCTCTTTGGAATTCCCGATTACAGGTATAAAGTATGGCTTGTCAGGATCATTCTGATATTTGTTGTAGCATTTGTCATCATGCTTCTTTTCACATTTCTCTCCTCCGTACTGATTGTGAAATTCCGGATTTTTAAAGTTACTCTTCAGGTGATGGTCCCGGTTCTTTTCATGGGGATGCTTGCATTTATGCTTTCGACTGTTGTCAGAAATGGCAACGGTACTGCAGTCATTATGATAATAATAGGGCTAATATTTATGATTTTGTTTGATTCATCCCTTGGAAGAAGTCAGTGGAATATTTTTCTCAATCCTTTTGATATTCCTTATGGTATTAATGAAACATCGTGGGCATTAATAACATTCAAGAACCGGATAATACTTATTACCGGATCTGTCATATTCCTGCTGGCTGCGTTGCTTAATCTTCAGAAAAGGGAGAAATTTATGTGAACACTTTTCAGACAATATGCAGGTCTGCTCCTTATAAAAGAATTGTCCGGTAGCTGGCCGGACAATTCACTATCAAATACTTAATATTTCAATTACTTACTTGTATCAGTTGGTTTTTCATACCGGTCACAGACTCCATTTTTGTTCTCATCAAAATATTGGCTCCCCGGGCCCCGTCCCTGGCCTCTGCCCAGACCTGATGCCTGGCCTCCTCCAAATCCTCCTCCCCGTCTGTAACCCTTGCCATAACCTCCACCATATGCATACCCCCGACCGGCTCCATATGCCGGGCCATATCCGGCGCGGTTTCCTCTTCCATAGCCTCTGCCGTAAGCCATTCCTCTTCCGGGAGGAACATTATTCGGGCGGGTTTCAAAATAATCGCAAACGCCATCTTTATTTTCATCCACATAAACACCTCTCGCAGGTGGTGTATTTGGTTGTTTAACCTTGTTGTCAGTTTGCTGACCACTTGCAATGAAAGTAACAATCATAAGCGCAAGTCCTGTAAGTAACAATTTTGTTTTCATAATCAAAAAGTTATTAAAATATAAAACACATATCAAGTTTTTCAGCATTTATACTCATGTATTCTTCTGCTGATTTATTGATTAGAAACAAAAACTTTTATTTTCCTACGGGTAAAAGTCTTTTTTTTTACTCGTCTCATTCAGACAGGTAAACAATGAAATTTTGACTAAAGATTAGACTAAAGAATCAAAACGCACAGAGGGGAACCTGTTCTGCATCTGTATTCCCATGTTTTCTTCCAGTGGAGCGCAGCAGGATTTATCATCGATCCCATCCCCTGTGCATTCCTCCCCTGTTTCTCATCCTGTTACGGCCACCCTGGCTCCCCGGATTACGGTCATACATAAGAGTTTCCGCAAACAGGGTTTCAAGCAGTTGTTGTTGCTGAGGATCGCAAATACTCCTGAGATCCAGATAATATTTGTACGTTAATTTCTTAAGATCGCTATGCCGTTTGCCTATCATTTCGGACAGCTCATCAAGCTTCTCGGTGTCAACTTCTGATTTTGTCATTTCCCCGAGCATTTCGCTTCTCAGTTCAGAGAGGCTGAAATTGATTTCCTTTACCTTCTCTCTGAAGCGGGGATCGAATTTCCGGAATTCACTCTGTTGTTCAGGAGTAAGATTAAGACTTTCACCAAAATAATTGCCGCTGAAAGTGCCATAATTGGGATTCGCTGTTGCAGACCTGACCGTTTCGGCTCTCAGGCTCCTGTTATAAGTATAACGCTGAAATAAAATTGTACCCAACGTTGAAACATTAAGAAGTGCCAGAGCAACAATTACCCATATAAGCAATGACCGGTTCTTTTCCTCTCTCATTTTAAATCTTTATTCTTCAGCAAAGAATTCCAATGATTCAATGTAGGAATCATTCAGATAAGCAATCTCCTCCGTTATTTGTTCTGAATAATCAACCGGCCTGATCAGACTCCCTGATGCAATTCCCAGAAACAATGATGCTGCCAGGGAAACTGTGATAAGCGCCGGCTTCAGCAACTTTCCAAATATAGTACTAAAAACAGAATTTTTATCTGTCTGGTCGATTTCTTCAATTGCAGCCATTACGCGGGTAGAGAGAAATGGATTTGATCCGACCTTTTTCTCCTCGCTTATTACCCTCTCAACAATTTTCATCAGATTCAGACTTTCCTTGCAATCCTTGCAGATGGCCAGATGTTCTTCAACCTGAAGCCTTATATCTTCGTCAAGTTTTCCTGTGAGGTAGTGTTCAAGTTGAATATTACATGATTTGCAATTCATCTTTTCTGTTTTTAATTATTAGAAACGTTTTTTTTCTTTTTCCTACGGTTTTATACTCTTTTTGTTAATCGCTGAAGAGAGTCTTTTTCTCAGATTTGCCTTTGCCCTCTGTATAAGAGCCTCAACAGCCCCCTCTGATGTATCCATTATGGCAGCTATTTCTTTCTGTGATAAATCATCATACTTGCTCAGAACAATTGCCGTACGCTGATTATCAGGCAAAGAATCAAGAGCTTTTTTAATCCATGCCCTTTGCTCATCGCGGATAAGCATGCTTTCGGGATCCTCTTCATCAATAACATTCAATTCACCTGTATCTCTCTTTCCTGAACCAAAGTAGTCATCTATCCTGCGCAGAATAAAATTCTTTGAATTGCTCCTCACATGGTTAAGGGAGGCATTAACAGCGATCCGGTATAACCAGGTTGAAAATGACGACTCATGCCTGAAACCCGGTATTGCCTTGTATGCCTGAATAAACACCTCCTGAACGAGATCATCAGCATCGTCGCGGTTATGCACAAAACCAAAACAGGTACGGAATATCACCTGCTGATATCGTTCAACCAGAACCCTGTACTGATTTTTGTCCCCTCCGGCGATCTTCTTTAGTATTTCATTATCTGTAATCAACACTGCAAGGATATGAACATTCGGGCAAAGAGACTAATAGCAGAGATATTTTTTGTAAATTTATATCAAAACCATATACCATGACAAAAGAAATTAAAGTAAAGGATCTGAATACAGATAAATTCATTTCGGAAAAAGTTGCCGAAATAGTTGCTTCCGTTGGTAACGGAACAGCTATCAATGCTCTCTCCGGAGGTGTCGACTCTTCGGTAGTGACAATGATTGGACACAAAGCACTCGGGAAAAAGCTCAGGACTGTCTTTATTCAAAACGGTCTGATGCGCGAAGGAGAAGCGGAAAAAGTTGCAGGGTATTTTAAAAAAATGGGTGTAACCGTGGAAATCATTGACGCAAGAAAGGAATTCCTTGAAGCTCTTTCATGGATAACTGATCCCGAAGAAAAACGCGAGGCAATAACGCAGACTTTTTACAAAAGTGTTTTCGGACGCATAGTCAGGGAGAGCGGAGCCAGATATCTGCTACAGGGAACAATCCTCACAGATGTGGATGAAACAGTTGCCGGTATTAAAAGACAGCACAATGTCTTTGCCCAACTTGGGATAGATCCTCAGGATACCTTTGGCTACCATATCCTGGAACCTTTGATCCAACTGCGCAAGGATGGAGTAAGGATGACAGGCAAAGCACTCGGGCTGCCGGAGGAGTTGTTTAACCGGATACCATTTCCGGGACCTGCACTGGCTGCACGTATCATTGGAGAGGTTACACAGGAGAAGCTGGATATTGTCCGTAAGGCAACATCAATTGTTGAAAAGCTGCTTGCAGGCAGTGGTGCTTTCCAGTACATGGCTATTCTCCATGACGACCGTGTAACTGGTATGTGTGACGGAAAAAGAGATTTCGGACGTCAGATAGAAGTGCGTTGCTGGGACAGCATTGATGCAAGAACGGCGACACCAACACGGTTGTCATTCGATATTCTTGAAAAAATTGCTTCATCTATACTTAAGAGTGTTCCCGGGGTAGTTTCAGTAACATATAATATTGCGACCAAACCACCCTCAACTATAGAGGCTGTGTAGAGATCTTAACCTTTATAATCCGTCATTACGGTATATGGAATTATCCATACTCAAGGACATTGTAATAATCTTCGCCCTGTCTACAGTGGTGAATCTGGTCTTCACAAGGTTTAAGATACCTACTGTAGTTGGATACCTACTTACAGGAGTTATTGCCGGACCTCACCTGCTGTCACTGGTAAGCGAAACGCATAAAATTGAACTTATTGCTGAGATAGGTGTAGTTCTTCTGCTGTTCACTATCGGAATGGAGTTCTCCCTGCAGCATCTGCTGAAGATCAGGAAAAGAGCATTTCTGGGTGGTTTTTTGCAGGTTTCAGTTACTGCCGGAGTATTTTTAATCGTCTCGAGGTTGTTCGGAATGAGCTGGCAGGAAGGGATATTTATAGGCTTCCTTGCTTCCCTCAGCAGTTCCGCCATTGTACTTAAGATGCTTCAGGAACGTTCAGAACTGACTTCAAATTATGGCCGGACAGTTCTGGGGATACTGATTTTTCAGGATCTGCTGCTTGCTCCTCTTCTGTTGTTCACTAACCTGCTGGCAGATAATTCACTGGACCTTCAGAAAGAATTTCTTACCCTTACATTTAAGGTAATCATTATTATTGGACTGGTCTATGCCGGCAACAGATGGCTTCTTCCGAAACTACTGCATCTGATAGCTCTCACAAAAAACCAGGAGCTCTTCATGATGAGCATATTCCTGATCTGCTTTGCAATTGCCCTGCTTACTTCAAAATTCGGGATGTCACTTGCTTTTGGAGCATTTCTGGCAGGGCTGATGATATCCGAATCGGAATACAGCTATAATGCCTTTGGGAACTTCCAGCCTATCAAAGATGTTTTTGCCAGCTTCTTCTTTGTATCAATCGGAATGTTGCTGGATATGACTTTTGTTATCGATAACTATCTGATAATTATATTAAGTGTGATCCTTCTGCTTGTGGCAAAAACAATTATAGCAGGCAGTACCGGTTTCATTCTCGGACATACACTTCAGGGAACTGTATTAATTGGGCTGGCTCTCAGCCAGGTGGGAGAGTTTTCATTCGTGCTGGCCAAAATCGGTTTTAATAATTCTATAATCTCTGATTATTACTACCATCTGTTCCTTGCTGTGGCAGTAATTACAATGGCCATAACCCCGTTCCTCTTTTATCTTTCTAAACCACTGGTTAATACATTATTGAAACTACAGCTTCCCAGGGTAGTTGTTGAAGGTTTGTTTCCACTGAAAGAAACTGATATTCCGGATTTTAAGAACCATCTGGTAATTATCGGAAAGGATGCAAGTGCAATAAAATTATCGGTGATGGCAAAATTGAATAACCTTCAGCATATCTCAATAATTTTCGATCCGGCAATTGCACGTGAAAAAATGAACAATGGCGATAAGGTGGTTTACGGGGATGCAGTAAATGAACCTATTCTAAGAAAAGCTCATGTAGATTCAGCTGATATAGTTGTGATATCGGTTGGAAGCCTTATACCTTCAATGGCAATAATTGATAAGATAAAACGCATCAACAAAAATGCTTATGTCCTTGCAAGAGGAACTCTGATACAAAATGTTGAATTATTATATAAGGCAGGTGCCGACCAGGTGATACCGGAAAAGCTGGAAATTGCAATCGACCTGCTGAACAGAATACTTATAAAAAGGCTGGTCCCTCAAAAGCAGGTAAACCGAATTCTCACTCATATAAGAAATACGAGTCTTGGGGAATTCAGTCATAAGGATATAGTAAACCGACCATCTGTTCTTGATGAATTTCCTAATATCAGTATTTCGGCTGTTACGGTAGAGAAGGGTTCTCAGGCTGAGAATAAATCACTTCTCGATATTAATCTGCGAAAAGAGACCGGAGTCACCCTGCTGGTAATAAGAAGAGGAACCGATATCATTGAACATCCTGTACCTGAAACAACTTTTCATGCCGGAGATATAACCTATCTTCTGGGTAATCCTGAACAAATCAACTATGCATCGGAATTACTGTTACGAAAAAATCAATGAAATACTAAAACTATTATGCCATGTTATTATCATCCTGTAGATTAATCTGTAATGTTATAAGGATTGTGGTAGTCGCAATGAACTGCCATGCAGCCTTTTCCTTGACATGAAAGATCATAATTCAACTTAAAAGGAACATCAGAAGTCCATGTGGGAACGGGTAATAAGGCTTAAGGCAAATTGACTTAATAAATCTTTCATTAAAGATATGATTTGGAAAAGTTATCTTTTAATAATCATCGTTACCTGTTTCTCCAGTGAGTACGATCGGACAATAACTTTATAAATCGTTGGTTATACAGACTAAACTCTTCCTGGGATTCTCTTACAATTATATAAATAACAGCACTTATCAGTGATGCGAAGAAACACCATACCGATGTCAGGTACTCTTTGTATAAAATACCAGTTATAACGAAAGAGATAATAATGAGAATGCCAAAAATGGAAACTCGTTTAACACTCGAAATAAAGAGAGGTGCAATTGTTACAAATCCATATATCGCGAAAGCAATGTGTCTGAGCATTTTCGGAAAATCATTTATATATTGAATGTGAAACTGATTAATCCGGGGATAAACATTCAGATTTACAAGGCAAACGGCATAATACAACGAAAGGATCAGCCCTGCTCCAAAGATCCATTTCATCACTTTTCTCTTCTTTATATTCTCTTCCATCCTCAGTACTGCCATTGGTATCATCATTGGCCAGATAACGAGCGCCATTAAAAGGAAAATGTAGGCTCCTGCCATCTGAAGAGAGTGATCTCCTCCCTGTTTGAGTGAAAGCCACACTACTCCTTCAGCTACCTGCTGAAAGGCAAAGAATAACGGAATTGTGGCGAACAGTTTTTGTGATGGTTTGTGTACCTCCCTGACAGCAGCAATACCTATGGCTGAAATAACCGCTGCCCCTGCAAAACTTGCTCCTGCTGAGAAACACATTTCTTTGATTTTAATTAATAGAAAGGACCATTTATACGGCTCTAAATTATGAAAATTATTACTAATTCAGGCACTCAATGGAAAAGGTGAATTCTTTCATAATCGGTTCATGGCTGTTCACCGCTACTCAAACGGCTTTTCTCTTCTGAAATCCGGCCGGTAATTCAAATTGCTTTCCATATCCTGCAGCCATCCGTTCCTGAAACCCAGCTTTTCCATCTCCGCTGCAACCGATTCATATTCTGACCGGTACAATGAACGGCAAAGATTTGGATGATCCTTAACATTATTGACAGGATGATATTGTGACATTAATGATATATGCACGCCAGTTGAAAGTTCTTCGGCAATACTTCTTAATACCTTTTTGCTCTCTTCAGCATGTCCCGGCAGAACAAGATGCCTTATAAGAATCCCGTTTTCAGCCCTCCCCTCTTCATCAATAGGGAGAGCTGAGCCTTTCTGGTAATACATTCTCTTCAAAGCTTTCACGACCACTTCCGGGTAATCCGAAGCATCTGAATACTCCCTGGCGATTGAGGGTGTTACATACTTGTAATCCGGTAGATAAACATCAATCAGATTCTCAAGCCCGTCAATCACTACGGGTTTGTCGTATCCATTTGTATTATATACAGTGACGGGCTTTAAACCCCGGTCATGAAGTCCGCTTATAATAACCCTGACCTGAGGCACTACATGTGAAGGTGAAACGAAACCTACTGACTTAATCCCTTCTGAAAGAATACTTTCAATGATATCAAGGGTTTCCTTCAGCGTAAAAATGTTTCTGTGAAATTTTCTGCCGGGCCTTGATATCTCATGATTCTGACAAAAAATACACCGCAGGTTGCAGCCTGAAAAGAAAATATTGCAGATCCCATCTGGTCCGCTTATTACCGGTTCCTCTCCCCTGTGGATACAGATTGAGGCTATGTTCAAACCGGCATCCATGCCACAGTAGCCCGTTCCTGCGGCAAACCTGTCAGCTCTGCATTCCCTCGGGCATAAGGTGCAGTCTGATAATAATCTTCGTTCTGCATCAATGTACATAACTCTTTCATTTAACCTCAGAAGTCCCAAAGATAATACACAGATTTTCCCCCCGATCATCTGTAAATCATATTATTTGCATAAGATTTTGATAATTTCAAAAGAATGTGTAATTTTGCATTCGAATTGAGGGGGAATTGAGACCTAGGGGACCAGAGTCCCCTATTTTATTATCGGTTTAAAATGATAGAAAAAACCAAAATAGAAGGTATTGTAAAGGAGTTCATAAACGGGACCGGACTTTTCCTTGTTTCAGTGAAGGTAAGCGGTGCAAACAGGATAACAGTACTTGCCGATAAAAATGAGGGAATAACAATAGATGAATGTGCATCAATTCACAGGCATATTGAGACTAAGCTCGACAGGGATGTGATTGATTGTGAGCTTCAGGTTTCATCTCCCGGACTTGACATGCCATTCACCGTTATTGAGCAATATCATAAGAATGAGGGTAAAAAAGTTGAAGTTATTGATATTGATGGCATCAGGTATACCGGGATGCTGAAAAATGTAACCTCCGGCGGATTTGAACTTGAAGCAGAGGTGAAAATAAAAGGAAAAACAAAAGAGATGAAAGAGCTTTCCTTCAACTTTGAACAGATAAAAACATCAAAAGTAATTTTAACTATTAAATAACATTTAGAGGTTTACACCAGATGGAAAACGTTAATTTGATCGACACTTTTTCGGAATTCAAGGAGTTGAAGAATATTGACAGACCCACCATGATGAGTGTGCTTGAAGATGTATTCAGGAGCATGCTGGCAAAAAGATATGGTTCGGCTGATAATTTCGACATTATAGTCAATATTGACAAGGGTGATTTTGAAATATGGAGAAACAGGGTTGTGGTTGCCGACGATGAGGTAACTGATCCTGTCATTCAGATCCCTCTCTCAAAGGCAAAGGAGATTGATGAAGATTATGAAATAGGTGAGGAAGTATCTGACGAAGTAAAATTCCTGGACTTTGGAAGAAGGGCAATCCTGTCGCTGAGGCAAAATCTTACTGCAAGAATCCTCGACCTTGAGAAGAACAATATTTATATCAAGTACAAGGACAGGATCGGAGAGATCGTAACCGGAGAAGTTTACCAGGTATGGAAAAGAGAGATACTGGTTCTGGATGATGACAGCAATGAACTGATACTGCCAAAGAGCGAACAGATACCTTCAGACCATTTCCGGAAAGGCGATACAATAAGAGCAGTTGTGATCAAGGTGGAGATGAGAAACAATACACCATTCATTATTCTTAGCCGTACATCACCTGTATTCCTTGAGAGACTGTTTGAACTCGAAGTACCGGAAATCTTTGATGGTCTTATAACTATCAAGAAGATAGTAAGGGTACCCGGAGAGCGTGCTAAAGTTGCGGTGGAATCATATGACGAAAGAATTGATCCTGTTGGCGCCTGCGTAGGCATGAAAGGTTCCAGAATTCATGGTATTGTACGGGAACTGAGAAATGAAAACATCGATGTAATTAATTTTACTTCAAATAACCAGCTGTTTATACAAAGGGCTCTTAGCCCGGCAAAGATTACATCGATAAAACTTGATGAAGAGACAAAGAGAGCCGAAATATACCTGAAGCCAAACGAGGTATCACTGGCTATCGGGAAGGGAGGTCTGAACATTAAGCTTGCAAGCCAGCTTACCGGATATGAGATTGATGTATACAGGGAACCCGGAGGTGAAGATGAGGAAGATGTTAACCTTGAGGAATTCAAAGATGAAATTGAAGAATGGATAATCGAAGAACTTAAGGCAATAGGTTGCGACACTGCAAGAAGTGTTCTCAACCTTTCAATAAGCGACCTTGTTAAAAGAACCGACCTCGAAGAGGAAACTGTAAAAGAGGTAATCAATGTCCTGCGTGCCGAATTTGAATAGATAAAGATTAATTAATAATAACACAAGATCATTTTTGAAGTTTTAATAAAGGCAAGGAATATTTATGACAGATGATGTTAAGGCAACAAGATTAAGTAAAGCAGCCCGCGAATTCAATGTGGGGATATCCACTATTGTGGAATTCCTGCACAAGAAGGGCTTTGATCTTGATCCCAACCCGAATACCAAACTTCCGCATGAAGCTTATATTCTTCTTGTAAAAGAATACAGTACTGATATCAGCGCAAAAAAAGAATCTGAAAAGCTTGTCTTTAAGGATCTTCACAGAAAAAAAGAATCAGTGTCAATAGATGATTTCTCAGAGAAAGCTGAGAGTGAAGAATCAGAGACAGATAATGACGTACTGGTTAAAGATTCAACCGTATCAAAACCAACTGTTGACATTAAGACCGAGATTAAAAAGCCTGACATCAAGCTTGTTGGTAAAATTGACCTGGAAAAAACATCAAAGCCAAGGGCTGAAAAACCAGCGGTTCAAAAAGAAGAAGCTGATACAAAAGCTCCACTAAAACCTGCGGAAAGCAGTAAATCTGTTAAGGATACACCTTCAGTAAAGAAAGAAAAGAAAGTTGAAGAGGTTCCTGATGAACCAAAAAGAGCCAAGGCAAATATAGAAATCCATATTGTTGGTAAAATTGATCTCGATACAATACCCAAAGAGTCAAAACCTGCTAAAAAAGATGTAAAGAAAGAAAAAGGGAAACAAACAGTAAAGGAGACCCTGAAGGAGAGAGCATCTGAAAAACATGAAGCCGAAGTCATAAAAGAAGCCGAACCGGTTGAAGATACATTAACAGAAGAAATAATTGATAATGTAATTGATGCCGAGTTACTGGAAGAAAGTATCCTTCCGGAGAAGGAGGAAGACATTGTTTCTCTTTACAAGACAGACTTCAAGAAACTGGCAGGTCCGATAGTGGTCGGAAAAATTGATCTGCCTGTTGAGGAGAAAAAGAAATCGGCGCCTTATCAGCCCGTGAAGGTAAACGGCGATTCGGACTTCAGAAGAAAGAAGAAGAGAAAAAGAATTCTCAAAGAAAAAGAAGTAGTACCTGTTTCAAACAAGGAGACAACTGATAAGAAAGAAAACCCGGGTGCCAGGAAACTTATTAAGAAGAGACCTGTAAGGGCTGAAGTTAATGAGGAAGAGGTTCAGAAACAGATCAAGGAAACACTTGCCAGACTTACCACAAAGGGAAAATCGAAAGGTTCAAGATACAGACGCGATAAAAGAGAAGCTATAAGCCAGAAGCAGCAGGAAGAAGTTGACAGGATAGAACATGAAAAGAACATTCTTAAAGTAACCGAATTCGTTTCTGCCAACGAACTGGCATCGATGATGAACGTTCCGGTTACCGAAATCATCTCAACCTGTATGAGCCTGGGGCTTTTTGTTTCAATCAATCAGCGTCTCGATGCTGAAACCATGGCAATCCTGGCTGACGAGTTCGGATATAAGGTTGAATTTGTAAGTGCCGAGCTGCAGGAAGCAGTTAAAGAGCTTGAGGATGAAAAAGAAGACCTTAAACCAAGACCTCCTATCGTAACAGTTATGGGTCATGTCGACCATGGAAAAACAAAACTTCTTGACTATATCAGAAATGCCAACGTTATAGCCGGTGAAGCCGGAGGAATAACTCAGCATATTGGTGCCTACGGGGTTATCCTGGAGGATGGACGACAGATAACATTCCTTGATACTCCTGGTCACGAAGCCTTTACGGCTATGCGTGCACGTGGTGCACAAATTACTGATATTGCAATCATCGTAGTGGCAGCCGACGACGGAGTTATGCCACAGACAAGGGAAGCAATCAATCACGCATCTGCAGCAGGGGTTCCGATTGTGTTTGCTATTAACAAAATTGATAAGCCGACAGCAAACCCTGACAAGATTAAAGAGGCACTTGCAGCAATGAATTACCTTATTGAAGAGTGGGGCGGCAAGTACCAGTCACAGGAGATTTCTGCCAAAAACGGCTTAAATATTGATTTGCTTCTTGACAAAGTCCTGCTGGAAGCAGAGATGCTTGAGCTCAAGGCAAATCCAGATAAGCCGGCCTTAGGAACTGTTGTGGAGTCATCTCTTGATAAGGGAAGAGGATTCACTGCTACGGTTCTTGTTAAAGCCGGAACACTCAGAGTCGGTGATGTAATGCTGGCAGGTAGTTGCTTCGGTCATATTAAAGCTATGTACAACGAACGCGGTAATAAAGTAGATGAAGTAGGACCTGCTACCCCGGCCCTTATACTGGGCCTGAACGGTGCACCACAGGCAGGGGACAAATTCAACATTATGGAGAGTGACCGGGAAGCAAGAGATATAGCTACAAAAAGAGCACAGTTGCAGAGAGAACAAGGCTTGCGTACACAGAAGCATATTACACTGGATGAAATAGGGCGCAGGATAGCTATCGGGAACTTCCAGGAACTTAACATAATAGTAAAAGGAGATGTTGACGGTTCAGTTGAAGCACTGAGTGATTCGCTTATCAAGCTTTCAACACCTGAGATCCAGCTTAATATTATACATAAAGCTGTAGGACAGATATCCGAATCTGATGTACTTCTTGCTGCAGCATCCAATGCAATTATCGTTGGCTTCCAGGTAAGACCTTCATTAAGCGCTCGAAAACTGGCTGAGAAGGAAGAGATTGACATTCGACTTTACTCCATCATCTACAAAGTTATTGAGGAGATAAAATCTGCCATGGAAGGGATGCTTATGCCTGAAGTTAAGGAGGAGATCGTCGCAACACTCGAAATTCGTGAGATTTTCAAGGTTACCAAGGTCGGTACAGTAGCAGGATGTTATGTCAAAGAAGGTAAGATAACCAGGAATACAAAAGTAAGAGTCATCCGTGACGGTATTGTAATCTATACAGGAGAACTTGGGTCACTTAAGCGGTTCAAAGATGATGTTAAAGAGGTTGTCGGAGGATATGAATGCGGACTTAATATCCATAATTTCAACGATATCAAAACAGGAGATATTGTTGAAGGCTACCAGGAGATAGAGGTTAAGAAGACACTCTGACCCCCGGGGCTATAAAAGGGCCTTATATTTTTCGGCTGAAAGCAGTTCTGAAAGCTCAGCCGGATTTGTTATCCTGAACTTTATCATCCATCCTTTTCCATAAGGATCTTTATTTACCACATCAGGCGAGTTTTCCAGTTCAGGATTAAGTTCAAGAATCTCTCCTCCTACCGGCATGAACATATCAGAAACTGTTTTAACTGCCTCAATAGTTCCGAATACCTCTTCTTTTTTAAGAGTTTCTCCCACAGTCTCAATTTCCACGAAGACTACGTCGCCTAATTCCCCCTGGGCAAAATCAGTAACGCCAACTATTCCGGTTTCACCCTCGATCCGGATCCACTCATGGTCCTTTGTGTATAATAACTCTGCAGGTATGTTCATAACGGATATTGTTTTAGATGAATCTCTATCTCTTTTTTATAATAGTACAGTCAAAAATAGATATTTTTTTATTGATCCAAGGTGATAATTCTCATTTTTATAGTTTCCGGCAAACCAGAAAGATCATTGAACCAGAGTAAACTTAAGACTGAATCCGAAATTTGTGTTTGAAGTAGGGAATGTGTTGGCTACAAAAGGATTGGTCATACTGTGGTCAGCGAATATCTGAAGGTTGAACCTGTCGCTGAGAATATAATCCGCTGTTGTTCCAACTGTGAATACTTTTTGTCCGACAACAGGCTGATTGACATTTTCTATCAGTTTTCTTGCCACGGTCTTATTATCACGTACTGAGAGATCAAGCCTGATATTAAGATCACTCCGTAGAGCTCTCTGACCACCGCCAGCCGTTCTGAGGATGATCTGAACCTCATTAAACCTGTAGCCGGCTCCAATTATAAGTTCATTTATGCGGGCATCAGCAATCTGGTTGCTGGTAAGATTAAGCGCTACCGTTCGTGATTTTCTCCATTCAAACCGTGTGGTAAGACTATTCTTCCAGTTCATGTCCACATTTACCAGCGGGCTGAACTGTTCGTTTATAGAAACCACATTGATCTCATACATGGGTAAAAAGTTGCGCTGAAGGTCACGTATCACGCTCACTCCACTCTGATCAGTATCATAATTAAGGTTTGTAGTATAGGAACCTATCTGATATGTACTTCTGTACTGATGCATAATGTTGATAGACCTGAAGGTTCTCTGTACAAACTCGTACTTTGAAAGCCCGTCAAAGTTGATACGCCAGTTTGGCATCATGTGAAGAGCTGATGGAAATGTCTCAAGGGTAACCTTACCCGGGTCAGATTTTGTGTAAGCAGCTATAAATGAAGGTATTAAAACATCTCTTGAGGTCTGTCCATAGCCACTTTTGTATGGACCATCAACCGGATTGCCTGTTGCCGGATCGAAATCCGGATCATAACCGGGATCCGCCTTTTGATGCTCTTCTGCCCTCCTCCGGGAGATTATTACAGTGTTTGCTTTAAATGCCTCGAAGGTGGGAGAAACATAATCTGTTGTCTTGGTGATCTTCTCAAAGGAAGTTCCCCATGAAATGACGCTTATTGAGAATGTACCCGACATTACCATATTGCGGGTACTGTCAGGGAAACTACCATTATAGTCCGCTATATAGTAAGAGCTTACACTTTCCATGTAACGTCTGTCGGCATTAAGGTCAATTCTCAGGCCGGGGAATGGTTCAATCATGCTCCTGAATGATAAGTCGTACTTGTTGTATTGAGCAGCAGGTGTATTAAGTAACGTATCTGTTGATATCCACCTGTTCATTGCCGCTTTATTGAAAAAATCCGGATCATTATATCCCAGGACAAATGGCAATCCTGGTGCAGACTTGCCATTGTAATTCGACATCCCCAGGAATGAAGTTCCCGGATTATAGCCAGGAAGAAACTGTCCCTGTGAAGAGGTGTACGTTAAGCTTACCGATCTTATTCCAAGGAGGAAACGGACAAAGAATTCACCTGTAACAATCATGGGATTCCTTTTTTTCTGAACTTCTCCGTCGATTGATACAGTTGCGCCATCAGCCTGTTCTTCTGCCGTGAAATTCACCCTGTTATCACTGATAATATCCATTTTACCTTTCACCTCCTGTCCGTCTTTGCCTGTAATCTTTACTTTTACATCCCTGGTGCCAAGGTTATGGTTTATTGATCTGACACTTTTTGCCCGGAAATTTACATCAGCCTTGCTGTATTTTACAGTCACTGTTTCAGTCTTCTGCCTCCTGGCTCCTTCCGGGCGGGTATTATTTTCTATTCTCTTCAGAAATTTTGATTTTGAATAAAGAGTTGAGAGGTTTGCCATTCCGGTCAATGTTGCCTCATTATGGTTCTTGATAGAGTTACCCATATTGATGTTCAGACTGTCGGGGAAAACCGGACCGGCAAGCCAGGTATAATCAGCGCCATACCTTGCATTGGCATTAAGCCAGGAGAGAAGAGGCAATTTATTTACAGGAATATTATAGGTGACATTCATAAAATGATTGTAATTGACATTCCTCCCTCCATTTCTGAGATTTACCATTACCGAATCGCGCCAGTCGTCGTAACTATCACTGTATCTTTGTTTGTCTACTCCTCCGGAGGGTTCATCAATTCGTGAAGTATTACTTGCCATAAAGTCAAATTTAAGCTGCCGGGTTATATCATATTTGAAATCATACATACGGTACCATTCAAAATCCTTTCTATATGATGGTGTTACACGCAGATTGGGATTATTTATATTACGGGTCTTAATCTCACTGTAATATCTGTATAGTTCTGTTCTGAATCCCAGGCTCTTTGGGAAGGGATAGAAATTGAAATCCTTAACAAGCCTTAAAGCAGAAGGATTCAGAAATTTCACATTCTTAAATGGCATTATGTTGGCCGGTTGTGCCTCATAGTTATAATTGATACCGCCGCGATAGTTCTTTTCAAGGTTGATCTCAGTCTTGGTATTGCTTCTGTAGATCTCATTGTACGTGTAGTTTGCGCTCAGGTTAGCGGGATCATAGAAATGAGGTTTTTCCCCTCTTGCACTGATACCGGCATTACTGATTGTAAATGTTTTACGCTGCGCCAGATCCTCTGAGATAGCTCTTATCGAATCCTTCTCAGCTTTATTTGCCGCAGCATCCAAAGCTTCCTTCAGAGGAATATCCGGATCAAGCTGATTATACTGGGGTTGTATTCGTGTTTGGGAGAATCCTGCGTACACCGGAAGTCTGACAGCCACTTTTTCAGGGAAGAACTTTCCAAGCTCAATTGTTGATGAAATATCATAGTTTATTATATTCTCGATGCTTCGCTCATTCACTTTCTTATCTATACTACCCCAACCTGGCGTACTGGTCTGGCCAACCATGTCGATGGTTCCCAGATCGGCCAGACGGGCCTGAAAATGCGCATTGGCTGCCCATCCGCTATTTTCAATAAAATCGCTCAGTCTGAGTTCATTAAACCATACTTCACCAGATTTCGGATTACCGTCATCATAATTCTGATTCCTGGTTTTAATCGGATTCCGTACACCGACCATAATAACCTTTATATTACTTAGGTTAGGATTCCCCGATATAGATACTCTGGCCAATCCATTTGTGTAAACAAACACATCGGAAACACTCAGTGATGAACCAGGCAGGTCCATCTGCCTGTTTCTTTCCTGCTTTGCCTCCTGAAGAAGCGACATATTAATTATGAAACTGTTCTCCTGAGGCCATACCTGGGCCCTTGATGCATCTGAATTATTGTCATACCTGCCTGGCAATGTCAGCTTAAGTGGCAGTTCATACTCATAGAAGTTACCTTTATAATCTGACCCAAGACGTACAAATGCTGTCAGTTCATTATCCTGCAAAGGTTGTCCTATCAACGCCTCGGCATGCACCTCCATCCTAAGGCTACGGTACTGACGGATGTCAATATTCATATTTTTGTAAGCAGCACGGGCATCTCCATCCTCCAGATTCTGCACCTTTAAGACCATTGATTGTTCGTTAAGCTGCCTCAGCTGAGGATTCTGAGGATCAGTAACCCTGTCAAACCCCGGAGGGAGAACATAGTTTACAGGCTCCTTCCCCGAGTTTTCCTCAATACTTACCGAGCTTATATCAAATGTGCCATCAGAGGCTTCAGGAACAGTTATCCGTTCACCTCCTTCCATAAATGATATATTATATTTTCTCCACTCTGCCCTTACCAGATCGAGTTCAGCAAACCTCATAATTACAGGTTCCTTAAAATCACTCATGTACATTCTCATAAAACGGATCGACTTAAAATCTTTTATTGATCCTACTACTTTCTGATAATCAGTTACAGGTATTTTGAACTGATACCATTTCACCTTCGATTTTTTGGTATTAGGAAATGTTGCCTCATATTCTATCTCATCCACCACATAATTCGTTCCAACCCTGATATCACCAGGCCTCAGACTTATTTTGTACTGATAATAGCTTTCCGTTTCACTGAGAGTATTGTCGCGGTTTATATCTTCCATGTCAGGGAGAGTTGACCCTGATGTAGGATAAGACTCCTGTGACATTTCCGATGTGGGTGAGTTGCCCTCCTGTCCATTGTATTTCTTATACCTTTCCAGTATATCAAGCTGGGCAGCATCATAATCACCTCCCCTGAAATAGTGGAAATTATCACTTGACGGATCTTCCACTGCTGACTGAAAAGCATCAGGAGTAATCAGGTTCTGTAACTTCTGAAGGTAGTCTGAGAAGAAATTCTGTTCATCGGGATCACCTAATCCGTCAAAACCAACATCCTGGTACAATCTGGATTCGGGAGCATTATCAAAAGCATGAACAACAGCCTGAACAGTTGGCACTCTACCCCAGGCTGTTGTATCGACATTTTTCACTTCAGGAGATCCGGGAAGACCATTTTCAAAACTCTTCCGTGAATCGCGGAGAATATCTTCTGAAATGTTTCCAAGGTTTATATAGAAATCACCTCCTTCATGACCCGGCTTCTCTACAAAAGGGTCCATAAGCCAGAATTTGATATACTGGATATTTGCAGATTCAAAATCACTTGTCAGAACCTCTCTCATCATTCCCCCCCATCTCGACTGGGGATCATTAAGAGTACCATCATTTGCCACACCTGAAGAATATGGTCCTGGTTCAGAATCAAAGTTGTATGAACCTTTCTCTGCCGGGTAGTATCCGAGGTTAAGAACAGTAATATTTGTTGGGATTCCGCTTGGGCTCTCCCTGTAGGGAAATATTTCATCTTCATATATTTCCCTTACATAGTGACTTGATTGCAGATCGGGGTTTTGCTTTATATGATCAGGTGTGGAAGAACCATTTCGCAAAAAGAGAGGGTCAATTACGTACCATGCAAGTTTAGCCCTGTTGAATCCGCTTTCAATTTTATTATTCAGCCTTGCTTCAGGGAAGAGCTGATCCTGACCCTGCGGAATGCTGGACATTGTCCATGCATTGAATGACTTAAGATCAAGAGGTATTTCACTGGCCTCAAAATCATCAATGTAGGAATTTCCTGCATTTGATATCGCTTTTGAATGTCCCGGAATAAGGTTGGCAAACTCGCCGAAGAAGGAGACAGAAGAAGGTGTTTTGGTATTAAGCAACGGGATCTTGTCGATCGCTTTGGTAAGAAACTGCCAATCTGTTTGATAAGATGTATTGAGACCCCATATGGTATTTGAAATAGGTTCTTCCCCATAATTCACTTTCTGAGTGTAAGGCCGCTCGTTAAGATGAAGGATTGTTGCTCCTATATCAAAATTCTTTGACAACTGATAATCGAGATGTGTTCCTACAAGCGATTTTGTCTGGAATCCGAAGAACTGATTACTTTCAAGTGAAACCTGGATCGGAGTCTGAGACTCAATCAGAGCAGAATTGATTATCCTTACGGTACCCATATTATAGTCAACCGTATAGTCGGTATTTTCAGCCAGCGGCACTCCTCCGGCAGTTACTTTGACGGATCCCTTTGGAATACTGGCAGCATTCAGTCTGATCTCTGATCCGGATTCAGACGAATACTGTCCGGTAAGCTTGAATTTATTCTTCTCTGCCATTTGTTTTGCTACTGTCTGGGTCGAATCGTAGAGTTCCTGGAAAACATACTTTGTTGCCAGCTTAGGATCATCTATCATCTTCTTAAGATGATTTCCGAAAGGTTCAATCACAGGAAAAATAATCTTTCCTCTGTTGATCATTATTGTTATCCCCTCAATAAAATCGAAGTATCCGTCCGATTCCCTGTCAAGCTGTGAATTGAGATTGTCAAGTCCCATAACCTGTAACAGGATCTTATCTGCAAGTTTTCCCTGTGGCAGATAATTGATTGAATTTCCGGTTTCATCATCCTGGTACAGGACATTTAATTCAAAATCCTTTTTATCGAGCTTGCCTGATCCCAGCGAATAGATATTCTTCATCATCAGGTTCCATGTGGGCAGTCTCGGAGTAAGGGTTGTTCCTTTAAGCATCTTAAGCAGAAGTGTTTGCGGAGCAGTAATACCATCAGTGGAAAATTCACCAACCTTAAATATCTGCCCTCCAAGCGTATATTCGTATGCCACCGCCAGAACCTCATCCGTATTAAGCGCTGTATTAAGTGAGATATAGCCAAGCTGCCGGTTGAATTCAAATTCTCTTTCATTGAGCTTTCTTGCATTCTCAATCTTTTCAAAATCGCGGCCGATCTGAAAGTCGGGGTATAAGGGTTCAAATGAGTTTGTAACCTGATCCACATTACGAATTGCACCGTAGGCGGTTATCAGCTGATTGTACAACATATTTGCGCTGTTCGAAGGAAATCTTTCACCACCTGGAGCAGCCTGGAATTCCGGGATATCGTTGTAAATATGGCTTGCATTCTCAGCAAGATCCATAAATGCAACAATGTTCCTGTTATTGGCTTCCTCAAAACGTGTGGTCTTATTGGTTATCCATACCTCAATTCTTTCAATATTGATCCCTGAGCTTACAACAGGCATGTTCTTCAAAGATTCATCATACACATCCCTGAAATACTGTGAAAGAAAGAAGTGACGGTTTGCTTCATAGGCATCTGCATATACCTCGAATTCAGTAAGCTGAGCACCTCCCTTAACATCAATTACTGAAGACTCCCCCTTTTGTTGTGAGAGTACAGTTGTAACAGTCAGTTTACCGAACTGCAGCTCTGTTTTGAGTCCGAAAAGACTGTAACTTCCTGTTATCAGTGAACCGGTAAGTGGCAGAGTTACATCACCTGCCTCCACTTTCTTGATAATCTCATCTTCACTTCCCGAATACTGGAGCTTTGTTCTGTTTTCAAACTCAAACATTGCATCTGTATTGTAGTTTATACCCAGTTCCATTTTCTCTCCAATAGTACCGGTAACATTCATCTGTATCTTCTCCTTAAAATCAAAAGTGGGGATGGTTCTGAGTTTTTCAGAAAGAGTGGGGTTTTCTGTTCTGGAGATATTTATCCCGAAAATAAGTTCAGCAGATCCCTGGGGAATGATGTTGATGGTATTGCTTCCGAATATTTTGTCAAATCCGGCGCCACCAACTTCGATCTGGGGTATGAGAGTGGACCTGAAACCTGATTCATCACCTGATATCCTTTGCTCCCAGTAATCCTGCATTGCCCTCCGGTATTCATATTTCCGGAACTCCTCCGGAGTCATATGAACAGGAGTTCTTATGTCAAAAGTACCGGCTTTCTGATAAAGAACATATTCATTCTTATCAGGATCATAAATCACAATTGACTTTATATTTGAAGGATTATCCAGGAAAAGGGGGGTCTTTTGCTTTGGTTCCCAGGGTATTCCTGATTCATCTTTCAGTTTCAGTACTGACTTGCGTGTTGTATCGATTGTTTCGCTTTGCTGCAAAGCAGCCTGACCACTTGAATCTGCAGGCCTTAATAGAAGAGACGTAGACAGTACAAGATAAGAAAATATCAGAATATTTTTATGTGATATCCCTGATCCCAATCTTAAGAATTACAAGTTTTTAAGCGCTCTCTTGATCATCTCCTCAACAGTCAGGTTTTTCTGTTCTCTGACTATCTTATCAAGGACCTTTGAGACTGCGCTTTTGGCAAATCCAAGCATTACTAAAGCAGATAACGCCTCTTCACGGTTTGTATTGTCTGAAAAGGCAAATATTTCACCACTTCCAGCCTGTTTGCCAAGCTTTTCCTTAAGATCAACAATTATACGCTGGGCAGTTTTCAATCCAATGCCCTTTATACTTTTCAAAATATTTACATCTGAACCAATTATTGCCTGTTCTATTTCTACCGGATTAAGCGATGAAAGCATCATCCTGGCGGTATTGGCACCGACTCCGGTAACTGAAATCAGATGCCTGAAGATTTCCCTCTCCAGAGAATCAGCAAATCCATAAAGCTGATGAGTATCCTCTCTTATGATCTCATGGATCAATATTTTAATCTCACTTTTGTTTTCAAGTTTTGAAAAAGTTGTGAGAGAAATATTTACGAAATATCCTACACCATATGTTTCAACTGTAACAAAAGTAGGTGTTAACCGGGTTAAGCTGCCTTTTATGTAATCAATCATAATTGCGGTTCTCCGTTTAAGATTTCAGGTGGCAGTTCATCAATTCTGTCGCTGTGGATTTCAATATCCTGGTGTTTCAGAGGATTTTTGGAGATTTCAGCATACATTTGCCTGTTTCTGAATATATCGCATGCCAGATAAACTGCTTGTCTGAATGAGCTTTCAGAAGCTTCGCCTTTCCCTGCAATTGCAAAAGCAGTACCATGTACAGGTGAGGTTCTGACAAACGGTAAACCTGCAGTAAAATTGACTCCCGTATCAAATGATAATGCTTTAAAGGGAGATAATCCCTGGTCGTGATACATGGACAGTATGCCGTCGAACCTGGTAAACAGGCCTGCACCAAAAAATCCATCTGCCGGAAAAGGCCCGAATGCAAGGATACCTTCCTTCTGAGCCTGCTGAATTGAAGGATTAATTATCTCAGCCTCTTCAGGACCAAGAAGAGAGTTGTCGCCCGCATGCGGATTAAGTCCAAGTAATGCAATTTTCGGCTTACGGATAGCAAAATCAGTAATAAGGGAATTATGCATCAGTCTTATTTTTCGCATAATTACCTCGATAGTTATCATCTCCGACACCTTACTCAGCGGAACATGACCTGTGACAAAACCTATTCTCATGCTCTCTCCGATCATGAACATAAGAACCTCCTCTACACCGGCTTTTGATTTCAGATATTCAGTGTGCCCTTTAAACTGGAATTTATCAGATTGCACATTATGTTTATCAATAGGGGCTGTTACCAGAACATCTATTTTCCCGCTTCTTATATCAGTAACAGCTCTTTCAAGAGAAATAAGAGCCGCCTCACCCCCATGTGAAGTCGATTTACCAAGTTCAACCCTTGAGTTGTCATCGAGGCAGTTGATCATATTTGATTTACGGGGATTTGCTTCATCAGCAGATCTGATATTATTGAAACTGAAATTAGTAATATTCAATGCCTTGCGATGATAAGCTGCAACTTTTGGTGAACCATACACCACCGGGGTGCAGATATCATTGATCATTGGATCTGACAGGGCTTTTATTATAACCTCATATCCTATTCCATTAATATCTCCATGAGAAATACCGGCTAATATATTTTTTGTCTCCATTGATTTTTATTTCAGATGATTATAGTTTTCTGCCAGTTTCCTTAAAAATGTAGCTAGCAATCTTAGTCCTGACCCCGAACCACTCCTGGTCCTGTAAAAGTCATCTTTCTTGAGCATCGAAGTACCTGCAATATCAAGATGAATAAGCGGATACTCTGCAAACTTCTCAAGGAATTTCCCGGCTATTATTGCACCGCCTTCACGTCCGCCAACATTGTTCATGTCAGCGACATCAGATTTCAGAAGTTCTCCATATTCATCCCATAGAGGCAATTCTCCTACTCTTTCATAAACATCATTTCCGCATTCAGTAAGCAGATCAATATACTTCCTGTCAGCATTGGTCATGAGAGCAATTGCCTGGTTTCCGAAAGTCATGGCAGCTGAACCGGTAAGAGTTGCAATGTCGATTATAATCTCCGGAGTGTACTTCGATGCATAACTGATTGCATCAGCCAGGATAAGCCTTCCTTCTGCATCAGTATTGCCAATTTCAACAGTCATCTTGTTGTGCATGGTGATTATATCTCCCTGGGTGTAGGCATTGCCTCCTGGTCTGTTATCAGTTGAAGGGACCAGGCCTATTATATGAAGGGGAATCCCTGATTTGGCAACTGTATACATTACACCTGCAACAGTTGCTGCCCCTGCCATGTCGCCGTTCATACCTGCCATAAAGTCGCCGGTTTTAATATTAAGGCCACCTGTATCATACACAACACCTTTCCCAACAAGCACAACAGGCTTACTGTTCAGACACTTCTCGGGGCGCCATTCGAGAATTGAAAACACAGGCGGATCAACACTTCCCTTGTTGACAGCGAGTAGTCCTCCCATCTTTAAAGCTTCTATCTTTCCCCTTGTAAGAACCTCTACATTAAAACCTGAAGCATCTCCGAGTTTCCTTATCTCCCCTGCAAGTGCAGAAGCATTCAGATGATTCACCGGTTCATTTATAAGATCACGTGTAAAATATACTGCGTCGGTAAGATCAGTAAGCCACCTGATATCCTTTTCATCTGTATTCCCATAAAGAAGGATATCTGAAGGATAATTTTTACCGGCATCTTTATCTTTTTTAGTTTTGTACTTATCAAAAGCATAGATTCCGAGAAGAAAGCCCTCTGTGAAATCCTCAATGGCCCCCTTGTAGGCATTGGAAGAGGTAACTATAAGCTCCCTGTGATTATTCCCTCTGATCAGTTTTTTTAAATTATAAGCGGCCCGTCGAAGCTCCTCCCTGATAGTATGATGAGAGGTCCCATCTTTTAATCTGACAAGGTATATGCATCGCCTGAAGGAATTAATATAAACATGATCATCCTTATCATGCAACCGCTTCAGCGCGTACTCCCTTTCTGAATCACTCAGCTTCAGAAAGTCAGGAATTTTATCACTCCCAAGCACACACACAACAGATTGATTTTCTGATATTTTTAATGCTCTTATAATTGCTGGTTTCATATCGGAATCACTGGTAATGTATAGCGGTAAAGTTAATTAAATTATTGAATGAATTGAATTCAAAGCATTACCTTTGCAGCTACTTACAGGCTGTATGGATCTTAAACAACTTTATGAAAAAGCCCTTAATCTGATTCCTCTTGACATTGAAGAAGGAGTTGAATTATATAAGTCCGCTCCGCTCGAAGAACTGATGTTCATAGCTGCCAGGTTAAGGCAAACTCACAATCCCGGCAATATTGTCGGATGGATGGTTGACCGGAATGTCAACATCACAAATGTTTGCTTTTCACAATGTACCTTCTGCAATTTTTGCAGGAAAAAGGCATCAGATGATGCTTATACCACGTCTTTGGACGATTACAGAAAGAAAATTGATGAACTCTTTGCTCTTGGAGGTGACCAGCTCCTTCTCCAGGGAGGGATGAACCCTGAACTTGGGATCGGTTTTTACACCGATCTTTTTAAAACCCTGAAAAGCCTCTACCCCGACCTGAAACTCCATGCACTGGGCCCTCCGGAGGTTGTATACCTGGCCAGAAAAGAAAAAATGTCATTCCATGAAGTGCTTGCCGGTTTAAAAGAATCAGGGCTTGACAGTTTACCGGGTGCCGGAGCTGAGATCCTTTCCGACCGTGTGCGGAAAATAGTTTCTTCCGCAAAAGCCACAACAGATGAATGGATAGGAGTGATGAAAGAGGCTCACAGGCTTAACCTGCCTACTTCAGCAACAATGATGTACGGACATATTGAAACTATAGGGGAAAGAATTGAACATCTTATAAAGCTGAGAGACCTCCAGGCTGAAAAACCTGAAAAGGCTTATGGTTTCATAACTTTCATCCCGTGGCCATTTCAGGATCAGGGAACCTCTCTTCTGATAAACCACGGGGTAAAGAGCAGGTACACAGGTTATGACTATTTAAGACTGATTGCATTAAGCCGCATCATCCTCAATAATATAAAGAATATACAGGCATCTATACTGACAGTAGGAAAGGATTTCGGAATGCTTTCGCTTCATTCAGGAGCAAATGATCTGGGATCAATAATGATCGAAGAGAATGTAGTAAGTGCTGCCGGCGCACGCAACAAGTTCAATGCTAATGAGATGCAGGAGATAATAAGGGAAGCCGGTTATGTTCCGGGAAAAAGAAATCAGAAATACGAACCGATATAGAATCTTTTACATGTCAGTTTTAATCTTTTTTAACACTTAGACATAAAAAAAAGGTGTCGCTCAAGGACACCTTTTCATTTGTATATTTTAAGACTAAAATTTGTCTTTTGTTGCTACTTCCTTATTTTCCTCGGCATCAGGATCAAATTTTGATGCTTTCTTAAACTCTTTCATCCCCTGACCTATTCCCTTCATGAGCTCAGGAATTTTGCGACCGCCAAAAAGAAGAACCACTACAAGCAAGATGAGAATAATCTCTGTCATACCTAACTTTCCCATTTCTTTAAGTTTTAGATTTTATGCAAAGTTATAAATACTTTGTTCATTAGCAAATCAAGCATAATTTATATCTATTTCCTTATAAGCCTTAATATATCGTTCCCATTTGCAAGAATCAGAAGTGAAAAAAGGATCACCATACCTGCAATCTGTGCGTATTCAAGGAATTTGTCACTGGGCTTTCTGCCGGTGACTACTTCATAAAGAAGAAACATTACATGCCCTCCGTCGAGAGCCGGGATAGGCAGAATATTCATAACAGCAAGAATTATCGACAGAAATGCCGTAAGTTCCCAAAATGATTGCCAGTCCCACACTCCGGGGAAAATGCTGCCAATTGTAATGAATCCTCCCAGAGACTCATAGGCCTTGGTATCTTTTGAAAACAGTAACCTGAACTGCTTGAGGTAATCAGTAATTGTCCTGAACCCTTTTGCGATGCCTGCCGGAATCGATTCCAGGAATCCGTATTTGATGGTCTTCATTTCAAATACCTGATCAATAGCCCGTCCTGTGTAATAAATACCCAACAATCCATCCTCGTCTGGTATAACATTTATATTTTCAGAATTTCCCTTACGAAGAATACTCAGGGCAATCGGTTTTGCTATATGCTCCCTGAGATAACTCTGAAATTCATCAGAATAAGAAAAAGTCAGGTTATCAATTCCGATAATCTCGTCATCCTGAAGCATCCCGGCATCCTGAGCAGGTGATTTCTTTGCAAACGATTTAATTTTCATCGGCTGAAAAGGAGTACGATAGGTTATGTGACCTTTCCCTTTCAGCATCTTCGGTATATATTCTTTCGGAATCTCAATATTCATGATTTGCCCGCCTCTGTCCACCTGTATTGTCTTTCTGTCATTAAGTACTATCTCGCTTGCGAGCTGCATGAAATTCTCAACAGGCATATTATCTACAGAAAGGATCTTATCTCCGTTTCTCAGTCCTATTGCATATCCTACTGAATCAGTGACAATTCCATATTTGACATTGGCAGTAGGAAGGTACGTTTCCCCCCATGCGAACAAAACAAAAACAAAAATCAGCATTGCCAGGATAAAATTGAAAATAACACCACCGGTCATTATGGCCAGTCGCTGCCATGAATTCTTTGACCTGAATTCATAGGGCTGGGGTGGCTGTTTCATCTGTTCCTTATCCATTGATTCATCGATCATCCCTGAAATCTTAACATAGCCGCCAAGAGGCAGCCAGCCGATGCCATATTCTGTTTCTCCTTTTTTAAATTTGAAAAGTGCAAACCATGGATCGAAGAAAAGGTAGAACTTCTCAACCCTTGTCCTGAAGTATTTAGCCATTAGAAAATGACCCAGTTCATGTATAATGACCAGGATTGAAAGACTGAGAACAAATTGAAGTACTTTTATCAGTATTGTCATTTTTTGTCAAGTAGTTTATTAATATAGATTTTAGCATTATCGCGTGCAGAGATGTCGGATATTTCAAGAAATTCCAGTTCAGGCGAAACTGAAAATTCAGTGTTTGCCATTGTATGTTCAACAACATCGGGCATCTGGGTAAAGGAAATTTTTTCTGAAAGGAAGGCATTTACAGCTATCTCATTTGCTGCATTCATTATACAGGGCATATTTCCTCCTTCTCTGAGGGCGTCATAAGCCAGTGTAAGATTTCTGAATTTTTTCACATCGGGTTCAGAAAAGGTAAGGGCACATTGCTTATGAAAATCAAGTCGTGGAAGATCGGTGGTGAGCCTGTCGGGATAAGTCAGTGCATAGAGTATTGGTATTCGCATATCCGGCAGACCGAGTTGTGCTTTCACTGATCCGTCGGTGAAGTGAACGAAAGAATGTATTATGGACTGAGGGTGTATGACTACCTTAATCTGTTCAGGAGTAAGGTCGAATAGCCACTTTGCTTCAATAACTTCCAGCCCTTTGTTCATAAGAGAGGCTGAATCAATTGTAATTTTACTGCCCATGTCCCAGTTAGGATGCTTCAGTGCCTGTTTAGGTGTAATTTCATTAAGCTTTTCATAAGTGTAGTTCAGGAATGGACCTCCCGAAGCAGTGAGTGAAATATGTTCAACCTGATTGCCCATCTCCCCTGCAAGACACTGAAGTATGGCTGAATGTTCCGAATCAACCGGCAGTATCCGGCTTCCCGACTTACGGGTTAGTTTTTCGATAATCTCACCTGCAACAACCAGGGTCTCCTTATTGGCCAGTGCAATTTTCTTGCCTGCCTTAATTGCTGATATCGTTGATCTTAATCCGGAGTAACCTACAATAGATGCAAGTACAACATCGACAGAAGCTGAGGTAACAACCTGCTCAATTGCTTCACTTCCGGCATAAATCTTAATACCTGTATCTCTCAGTATCTCTTTAAGCCTCGAATAGTGAGTGTCATTTCCTATTATAACGACATCGGGATTGAACTGACGGGCCTGACGGGCAAGAACTTCCACATTATTACCGGCTACAAGCACTTCCACTCTGAACCTCTCAGGAAACCTTGAAATTATATCCAGTGCCTGTGATCCGATTGATCCGGTAGATCCTAATATAGCAAGTCTATCAGCCATGTTGCGGAAGTAATCAGAATAAAATATGTTTTTCAGGGTCAAGAGGGCTTCCCTTGTACCATATCTCAAAGTGGAGGTGCGGCCCTGAAGTATATAGCTCACCAGAGTCACCAACTACGGAAAGAGCATCTCCGGCAGTTACAAGATCACCGGTTTCCCTGAGGAGGTTGGCATTATGTTTATATATTGTAACAATATTATTGGAATGTTGTATCTGAATGACATAACCTGTTTCCATTGTCCATCCTGTAAAGATAACAGTTCCATCAAGCGCGGCAGAGACAATTGCTTTTGGTTTTGCGACTATATCAGTACCAAAGTGTTTGGTCCGGACATCATAATGGGCTGAAATTATACCTTTCAGAGGCGGAAAGAAATGCATACCTGATAAACCTGTAACCGATTCATGTGACGACGGACCCAGAGTCAGATTAAATTGTTCTTCTTTTTCTACACGGGCTCTGAGTGCCGAATCAACGGGGGAACTGCTGAAGTTAATAGAAGAATAATCACGACTTGTATCCTGCCTCACAATTATTTCAGGCGGTTGCTTTCCCTGTATTATTGCACTAATATTTGCGAAATACTTATCTCTGAGAGCCAGTTCGCGATCAAGTGAATCAAGACGGATTGCACTGATAAGTATATTTCTTCGCATGGTTACATCGGGGTATCCGGGAATAAATTCGCGCAGGTTGGTGAAAGCAATTAATGATGTGGTGGCTCCAATAATGAATAAAACAAGAAAGGTTATCATCAGAAATGCCGAATATTGTGTCATTCGGATCCTCCAAACCTCTTCAAATGTTGAATCATTAATTACTGAAAACCTGTACTTGTCGCGCCAGGTACGCCTTTTAGTTTCGCTTTTTGCCATTTTACACAACCTTGACGGCCTTATCTTCGCTTTGCCAGAGGCCATGTTTTGTACAGACAGCCATTGCCGAAAGGTTCATTGATACCTCCGGCGCAACAATGTAAAAATCTATTTCAAAATGTGAAGGCTTGTTGCCGTATACACCTGCCGTATAACGTGCTTCAGCAAGCAGTGTTTCGCGGTTCCAGAGCTGAATGACGCTGATGAAATGGTCAGCCTCATCGGGGTGAGTATATTCTTCACCAAGTTTAACCTTAACCTCAAATTTATCGCCCCTCTTGACAGTGTCTGCACAGAATACATGCGGCATGTGCCTGTCGAGATAATCACGTTTAACCTCTTTCTCCTCCTTCTCTATCTCAGTAGCTTTGAATACTCTTGGCATGGTTGTATGTATTTTAAGTTAATTGCAAAACAGATACGCAAATTTAGCAATATTTATTGAAAGTCAGAAGACGGAAGTCGGAAGACCGAAGACGGAAGTTTAAATTGATATGATGGGTTTTACATCTGACTTCGGACTTCGGACTCTGGTCTTCGGACTTTTTTTAATAATTTTCAAAATAGTTTTGCTAATTGTATTCATTGTATTATCTTTGCCCCTCGATATTGCGGGGTGGAGCAGTGGTAGCTCGTTGGGCTCATAACCCAAAGGTCGGAGGTTCGAATCCTCCCTCCGCTACAAAGAAAAAGCCAGGTACGAAGTATCCGGCTTTTTTTGTTTTCAGCCCGAGCTGAGCTTGCTCATGCGAGGGATGGAAACAAAAAAACCGTAGCAACGCAAAGCGTTACGTGGCTTTTTCTTAAGTACCCCTAAAAAAAGCCCCCCGAACAGATTCCAGAGGGCTGATTCCAAAGCAAAGTATAGGAAGTAGGGTCAAACAGCTATGTTATTGTTTTCTTATAAGCTTTTGAATGTAATAATCGTTATTGTTGACTTGTCCATTGTCATCCACAGGCCATGTTTGTGTAATAGTATCGTTCTTTATTTCTAGCAACAATTTAACAGTGGTAGGGGTAGGAAACGTTTTAATCTCATCACAGCGGTTTCCAACAAGAGTAAATGTCCCTCCTCCATAGTTATTCATGGTGCTATCAGCCATTTTATATTGACCTACGTAATTGAAATATTTCCCCGACCAAATTTTCATCTCTGACCCGGTAAAATCCTTGCCAAGTTGCAAAATTATTGTATCACCATGCCGCTGCTCATAACTAATCAGGTCCCAAGCACCATCTAGTGGGGACTTAACGACTTGTTGCTGCTGAGTACAGCTCCCGAATAACGAAATAATTAGGCTTAAAAAGATAATTTTTTTCATAGTTACAGGCTTTAGTTATTAAATAATAGTAAGTTAATGATCTATCAAAGCTACGCCAGAAGAAAGCCAATGGCAAATTTATTTTAAAGCAAAACCCCCAGCATAACAATTCCAGCCATGTCTCTGATTAGAGCTTGGTTAGATATTTCTAACCTCTTGTCTACAAAGAAAAACCCCTGGCGCTAAAGCGCCGGGGATTATTGATTATCATGGTTTAGGTCACGCCATGGCGTGACCCTACAGATAATATCAAAATATGATGGAGGGACATGCCATGGCATGTCCCTCCCAGGCGGATGCAGGGCTTTTTCCTTGTTAAGCACTCCCTTTGAGGATCATGAATTAATCTTTCATGTTTCCTTCATGTACTCACCCCCATCCCCTCTCTGCTTCGCAAAGAGCGGTGACTATTTTATAATCTTCTGTAACAGGCGGATGCAGAAATTTTCCTTTGTTAGGCACTCAAAAGAGGATCATGAAACAATCCTCCATTCGCTAAATAGCAAAAACAGATAAGTGTGTATATTAATAACTTACAGGCTTTTATTTTGAAATAAGAAACATTTTAATCCTTTGTATTGTATTTTTAGTACTTAAGCTATAATCATCATATCTGCAATTTGTGAAAATGATTTAAAAAATTGCTATATTTTACTCATGTAAATTAGATTTTGCTTTTGCTAGTTTTAACCTTATATTAAACTGGGTTCTATTTAAGTTAATAAACATGTTGTCATTAAAAAATATTTTTATAGCCTCAGCATTATTTCTACTTATCATAGTGATCAAATCTTGTTGTAAAGATGAAAACATTGAGGATGTTACCTATAATGACAGTATTTATTACAAAACCATCAAGATAGGTGAACAGGTATGGATGGCTGAAAATCTTAAGACAACTCATTTTAATAACGGTACAGATATACCAAAAGTTAACGATAATTCAGTTTGGATCTCTTTAAATTCACCAGGAGTGTGTTTCTATAATAACAATGAAAAAAATTACAGAGATATTTATGGTGCCTTATATAATTATTTTGCTGTTGCAACTGGTAAGTTATGTCCTTCAGGATGGCATATACCTTCAATAGAAGACTGGTCCCAGCTTATTTACAATTTAGGCGGCACAGACAGTGCAGGCATAAAACTAAAAGAAGAAGGTACTGCCCATTGGCCAACTCCCAATAATTCAGATAATTCAAGTGGTTTTACCGCACTGCCCGGAGGTTATCGTGCACCTTGGAATGGAACATATACTGGAATAAACATGCAAGGTCTCTGGTGGTCGAGTAGTTTAGTTGAAGGGCAATTTTATATGGGGACACAATATGAAAGAAGACCACTTTTCTATGGACTAAGTACATGGTCAGATAGTATTCAAAAATTAGTTTATCCTTCAGTAAAACCATCAATTAATGGAAAGGTAGTAGGTGCAAGTATCCGCTGTATCAAAGATTGATTATTACTTAATAATAGATAAAACCTCATCAAGTCCTAAAACTTTATCCATATCATTTATCAACTCAAGGTTAGATATTTCAAACCTCTTGTCTACAAAGACTCTTCTTACAGGTTCACAAAGTAATCCTTTATAAACCTGATTATTAAGGAACTACTATTTTGTATGACCAAAAATATAAAAGAGACCCAATTGAAGTCCCCTGTTGGTCGATTTTACAGCATCGTCTTTATTTATGTTGCTTAGTCCAAGATTATATCTTGTATCAATGCCAAAGCCTGTTGATGGAACTACATAGCTTGCACCAATACTCACACCAAAGTCAACAGGATTCAGATTATCCTTATTGTCTGCGCTTACCAGAAAACCCACTTGCGGGCCTGCCTGTAATCTGAATCCATTGTCAAACATAAATTGAAGCAGGACAGGCAAAATCTATCCACTTTCAGCATCGGACCGAGGTGTGTATAAATATTGATTTTTATAAGAGTATACTCGTGTTTTTACAGGATTTCATTAGCCCTCCTATCAACTCAATTAACTTCGATCCTGGCACAATACAAAGCAGATCCTTCAGAAGATACCAAATTGAAATCGAAGGTCCCGTCGGATTTATATCCTAAAAATTATGGTGTATTTCTTCCAATTTCTACTATTGGCTTAAAGATTATTTCTTACCTGTTATCCGGACAAATTTTTCACGGTAAGTAAGACCTATCGGTATAGGTTTATTGTCAATTATTACCTGATGCTTCTCAATAATATCAATATGTTCTAATGAAACCACGTATGATTTATGGATCCTGCAAAACTGATCCGGAGGCAGCATATTAAGAACATCGTGAATGCTCAGATAGGAGACTATTTTTTTATCAGGAAGGAAAAATATTACATAGTTACCAAGACCTTCAACGTACTGGATTGCATCAATCTTTATCCTGTATATTTTTGTACCTTCTTTAATAAAGACCACCTTGTCTTCTTTGCCCCTGGATTTCTTTTCCTCCCTGACAGACCCTGCTTTTAAAGCTGATAATTCTTTTGCTTTCATTACAGCTTTAAGAAACCTTTCAAACTCAAATGGTTTTAACAGATAATCAATTACATTGAGCTCATAACCATCCAAAGCATGCTCGGAATACGCTGTAGTAAGTATTACCATAGGAGGGTTTGATAAGGATCTGAGTAGCTGCAAGCCTGTCATTTCAGGCATGCTGATATCGAGGAAAATCAGATCAGGTTTGTTCTCTGCCGTATAATTCAATGCCTCAAAAGGATCCCTGAAAGTTCCAAGCAATTCAAGAAAAGAAACTCTGGCGATGAATAAAGTCAGTATGTCCAGCGCTTTAGGCTCATCATCAACTGCTATGCATGTCATATCCTTTAAGTTAATCTGATTACCAAATCTACATTAAAGATATCATCCCCTGAATTTATTTCCAGGTTAAATTTATCCTGATAAATAAGTTTAAGGCGGTCCCTGATATTACTCAGACCAATCCCGGGATCAGGCAAATCATTTTTATAATGTATCGAATTACTGATACTGAATTTAAGTTCACTATTTAGTACCACAAATTTAATATCTATAAAAGAATGTTTCCTGATATTGATCCCATATTTAAAAGCATTTTCAATGAAAACAATAAACATAAAAGGATGTATTCTTATATCTGAAATGTCTCCTTCAATCCTGAAATTGATCTCTACATCGTCTTTTTCAGAAAATCTCAATTTCTGAAGCTCAATATAACTTCCAAGATATCCAACCTCTCTTTCCAGCAATATCATTTTCTCATCCACTTCGCTGAGCATAAATCTCATAATATTAGAGAGTTTTGCTATTCCAACTGCAGTTTCGTTATCATTATTCTTCAGGGCGAGGGAATAAAGATTATTGAGAGTGTTATATAAGAAATGTGGATTTATCTGGGATTTCAAATACTTTAATTCCAGGGAGAGCTTTTCTTCAACAAGTTTCTGTTCATTAATCTTATTCCTGATCCATTCTTTAACAATGCAATATAAAACAGACTGACCTGCAAAAAAGAAATTGACAATTAATTCCATCACGTATCTCCCATGATCTGAAGTTCTTCTTGAGAAATAGTGCCATACAAACTGATTGTCTATCTGTACTTTCAGGAAAGCTATCAGGATGATAATAAAGATGAGTACAAGCGAATAAAGTACAGGTGTTAGTTTTTTCTTATTCAGAGCAGGGAAGAGGACAAATATGTTGAAATAAACAATCAACATGTTTAAAATGACACTGATTATAAGCGGAAAAGTGAAATACCTGCCATGCAGATACTCAAAACTCATGAGATCATACCGGATTATCAGGTAAGTTGGTAAGGTCCACAATAAGATATGTGATATTACCTCAATATATGTTCTGGTGAGTTTACTCATTCCCTTTTATTCTCTGAAAAGATATAATATTATCGAATAAGTATCAATTCTACATATAAATTATTCCAATGATCATTTTTACGATTCAAACTTATTGATTTTCTATCTGAAGTCATATTTGGTAATAAATCTCAACATTTAGATAATTTTTCACAATGCTCGTATAAGTATTTTGTTCTCTATTAGTGCTTTACATTATTTTGTCGATAAGTATTAATTTAATAAATTTTTATATCATGAAAAAAGCATTTTTGTTTTTAATAATACTTGAAACGATTGTCAATTCAGTCAGTTCTCAGAGTATTTCCGACCTTCTCGATGGATACTATGCATATAACAGATTCAACGGAAGTGTCCTTGTAGCCCGTAATGGCGAAATAGTTTTTCAGCAGAATTATGGTTTTGCCGACAGGGAGAATAAATACCCTGTCAAAGAATCAAGTTTATTTAACCTTGCTTCAGTTACAAAGGTCTTTACAGCAACGGCAATTCTTAAGCTTCATGAGGATGGAAAACTTAGTATATATGATAAGGTTGACAAGTACATCCCGGGATTTATCAATGACAATACTGACAGCTTAACACTTATCAATCTTCTCAACCATACATCCGGGATGAGTGCGAATCTTGCCCAGACGGATAATTCCAGTAATCACGGAAAAATAGTCGTGTCTGACAGTGAAATCGTTACGACAGACCAGCTGATATCAAGATTCAGAGATACCAATTTGAATAGCAGACCAGGGGAAAAATTTAATTATAATAACTATGGGTATCTCCTTCTGGGTTATATTATAGAAAAGGTAACCGGTATGGATTATTTGGATTATCTGAATAAAGATATATTTTCTGTGGCAGGAATGACTAACACCTTTGGTCAGCGATTTCTTCCGGAACAACCGGTAAATGGTTATATCGGAATAGGGACCACCAATATAATGCCAGTAAAGGAGGATATGTTTCCAGGGTGGCTCATAGGTGCAGCAGGCTTGTATTCTTCAGTTTCTGATCTTCATAAGTTTCTTGAAGCTATCTTATCACAACGTCTGCTTAATGAAGAAACTTTGAATCTAATGCTTGATACGTGTTTTGTTATCAACAAGGGAAACAAGTTATGGACTGCAGGGTGGGAAAAGAATGTTTTGGATGGTGTGAATCTATACTCACACGGAGGCAGCATTAAAGGTTTCTCTACAAGAATCGGATTTGTACCTGAAGAGAACATTTCAATAGTAATTCTATCTAACCTGGTGAAGGATAAGTCACAGGATGGTCCCTCTTCAGTCAACTATTCCTGGGTTGATGAAATTACCGAGGATATCGTAAGGATCATGAAAGGCAAAAACGTCGCATATTTGCCAATGCCTGCAAAAAAACATGGTAATCTAAAAACTGGCAGCTACTTATTGGATGATGTCAATTTTATAAATATTACATCCCGCAAAGATTCATTGTTCCTGGAAACAGACAACCAAGGCAATATTACCCTTTTTAATTACAATCTTTACAAGGAAATAACTGACTTATCGTCAGAATATGAGGTCTGTAAAATATTTGTATCGTATATTACAAGTGGAGATCTTAAGGATTTCGGAAAATATGCAGATGATAAAATGAAGAAGGCAGCATTTGATGAAAAGGGGAACGTCGCTACTATTGATTTCTGGAATTATATCGTATCAAAGGCTGGTAAATGTTCCTCAGTAAGCATATATAACAAAGATGAACAAAACGGTAGTAAGAATTATTCATTGGCATTCCACCTTGATAAAGCTGAAGTCCTGATGCAACTCTCATTTAATGACAATTCACAAATAAACGGGTTTTATATTCTAAAGGTATTCCCAAAGTGTGATATTCATACCGTTAAACTAATACCAACTGGTAAAAACGAGTATTTTGTTAATGGATACAGCTATGGGGGATTTAAAGATTTCCATGTTAAATATGACAAACCTGCCAAAAGAATAAGTTTTGAAAGTGGTAATGAGGTTATTACGGCTTCAAGACAGATCAACTCAAGGGTAACCATGTCTAAGTGAAAGGGATTTACTTCCAGATATACCACAAAGCTACTTATTACAGGTACAAAATGATAATTCCTTTGATGATGATATAAGCTCCTTCAGCTTAAGTAGACTAACATTGTATCATCAGATAAAGGTTAGATTTTTCAGACCTCTTGTCAACGAAGAAAAGCCCTGGTGCGAAAGTACCGGGGCTTTTTCCTTAGGTTGCAACCATATAAGGATCATGAAATAATCTATACCTTTAAACCCAAAGAAAAAAGCATTAATGAGATTGAATTTTTACAGTCTTAGCAGCGGAAGCAGCGGAAATTGTTATTACCTGGGTAACGAGTTCCATGGAATACTCATAGATGCCGGAATTTCAGCAACATCTATACGAAAATTTCTAAAGAATATTGACGTTTCCATGCGGACTATTATGGGTGTTCTGATAACACACAATCATATAGATCATATCAGAGGACTGGAAGTGCTTACCAGGAAAGAGAGTCTTCCTGCATTCACCACTGATAAAATCTGGAAGAGTATTCTCTCTCCAAAAAACAAAATATCCAGAGACTGTATCCGCGAAATACCGGTACAGCAAAAATTCAAAATAGCTGGTTTTGATATCGAAGCATTCCCGGTTTGTCATGATGCTCCTGAAACCATAGGATTCCACATTTGTGCCGGTGAGAAAAAAATAACCATTGCCACCGACCTTGGACACATCTGCCAGACAGTTGCTCCATATATTAAAGCAGCCAATATGCTTGTTATTGAGTCGAATTACGATGAAGAGATGTTGATTAATGGCAGATACCCTCCATTTTTAAAGGCAAGAATACAATCAGACAATGGTCATTTAGGAAACCGTCAGACATCGGCTTTCCTGGCAGATATTATCAATGACAATATCAGCCATATCTGTCTTGCTCATCTGAGCAAGAACAACAACACTCCCGAAAAAGCTCTTCAGGCCCTGCAACAGATATTCTCCGAAAAGGGGATTATCCTGAATCCTCATCAGCAAATATCAATTCTGAACCGTAATATCCCGACTGACATTTTAAGGTTGATTGAATAGACCAATTATTTAAAACCTTATTCTATATTTATAATTCTTCCAAGATCTCTGAACAACTGACAGATGAGAATTAAAGATACCATTGATAAAATACCGGGAGGATTAATGATCATCCCATTGTTACTGGGTGCAATCATTAATACACTTTTCCCTCAGGCATTAATGATAGGCGGATTTACCACAGCAATGTTCAAACATGGCGCTTTGGCTATTTTAGGTGTCTTTTTATTTTGTATGGGTTCCCAGATCAGCTTCAAAGTGGCTCCTAAAGCTCTTAAAAAAGGGCTTATCCTTACAGTTTCAAAATATGCTATTGGTGTTGCTATCGGACTTGTTGTTGGAAAAATCTTCGGCCCTGCAGGATTGATCGGCTTAACACCACTGGCAATTATTGCAGCTATGACAAACTCCAACGGGGGGCTTTATGTTGCATTGACTGGCGAATATGGCGACGAAACAGATGTTGGCGCAGTTTCAGTTCTTTCATTAAATGATGGTCCGTTCCTTACAATGCTGGCCCTTGGCATAGCAGGCCAGGCATCAATCCCTTTTCTGGCCTTTATAGCAGTAGTAGTACCTATAAGCCTTGGAATGATCCTTGGAAACCTGGACCCCAAAATGAAATCATTCCTTTCCGGTGGCCAGAAACTCCTTATCCCTTTCTTTGCTTTTCCACTTGGTGCAGCAATGAATTTATCAGATGTATTCGGGGCAGGTTTGTCAGGGATCCTGCTTGGAGTAATGACAGCATTCCTTACCGGCTTCGGGGGTTATTACTCGCTGAAGGCATTCGGCGAAAAAAGAACAATTGCCGGTTTTGCTGAAGGCTCCACTGCAGGTAATGCCATTGGAACTCCTGCTGCCCTTGCAGCAGCAGATATCACATATTTACCCTTTGCAGCAACTGCTACGGCTCAGATAGCAGCATCGTGTATCGTAACTGCTATCTTATGTCCCGCTATTGTGGTTATTATGAATAATTATTTAAAGAAAAAGGAAGCTGACGGGCCAGAGACCGCTAAATTTGTAATAAAATAATCTTCGCAAATGGAGAATAATCATTCAGTCAGACTTGCTTACGGGAAGCATGGCATTGAAATGAAAATTGGGGACAACTGGAATGTCACAGTGATTGAACCACAGCATTTAAGTGGTTTAGCTGATGCTTCTGATGCAATTACCAAAGCCTTACGCAAACCTTCAGGTTCCCTTCCTCTTAAACAACTTGTGAAATCAGAGGATAAGGTAGCGATTATTTTCAATGATATCACACGACCTACTCCAAATAAACTTATAATTGAGACTATCCTCCGGGAGATAAAGCATATACCCTATACATCTGTTCTGCTTTTTAATGCAACCGGAACACACCGGCCAAACACCGAAAGTGAGTTACGCAGCATGCTGGGCAGTTATCTGTATGATAATTTCAGGATTGTTCAGAATAATGCCTTTGAAGAAAGTCAGCTGGAGGAAATTGGCACTTCATCGTTTGGAAATGTAATCCAGGTCAATAAAGAACTGATATCGTGCAACATTAAAATACTTACCGGATTCATTGAACCGCACTTTTTCGCCGGCTTCTCGGGGGGAGGTAAGGCAGTAATGCCCGGGATGGCAGGGATTAAGACCATTCTTGGCAACCACAGTGCAAAAAACATTGGCAACAGTAATGCATCATGGGGCGTAACTCAGAAAAATCCGATATGGGAAGAGGTCAGGGAGGCAGCAATCATGGCCGGAGCCACTTTCCTGGTAAACGTTACCCTGAACAGTGAAAAAGAGGTAACCGGGGTATTCGCAGGCGACATAATCAAATCGCACCTTGAAGGGATAGAATCTGTAAGAAAGACCTCGATGGCAGCTGTGTCGTCAGAATTTGATATTGTAGTAACAACAAACTCGGGTTACCCACTCGATCTGAACCTTTACCAGACAGTAAAGGGAATGAGCGCTGCGGCAAGGATAGTTAAACCAGGCGGAGTTATAATCACCGCAGCTGAATGCAGTGATGGATTCCCCGATCATGGATTATTCAGTCAACTGTTACGTGAATCTGAAAGTCCGGTCCGGCTTCTTGAAACGATCTGTTCCCCTGGCTTTTCCAAGCAGGACCAGTGGGAAGCTCAGATTCTTGCCCTGATCCAGCTTAAGGCCGATACATATCTCTATACTGATAACCTGAGCGACGAACAACTGGAGATCTCCAGGATTAAGAGGTGTCATGATATTTATGACCTGATTGAAAACTTCAGGAACAGGCTAGGCAAAAATATTTCAATCTGCATTTTACCTGAAGGGCCACAGACAATACCATATCTAAATAGGTAGGTACATGCCATGGCATGTACCTACCTATCTTTTGTCAACCGGTTATTTACCGTGCGGTAAATATTCAGCAGGTTTTCATTTTTGAGCTCATCGGGCAATAATTCATCAGGCCAGTTTTGAAATGCCACAGGTCTTGCAAAGCGTCTCAATGCATCTCCTCCAACAGATGTAAAACGACCGTCTGTTGTAGCAGGAAACGGCCCTCCATGCTGCATACTCAAACAAACCTCAACACCTGTTGGTACACCATTTATTATGAATCTTCCACAAAGTATTTTTATATCGTCAATTAAATCATCATTGTTCTTCATATCATCGGCGGTGGCCATCATTGTACAAGTCAGCTGACCTTCCATTGACCTGGCAATAAGGCTATACTCATCCAATGATTTACAACGCACAACAAGTGAATAAGGACCAAATATTTCTTCCTGCAATTTTGGGTTCCTCAGAAACTCTTCTGAAGACACTGTTGCTATTGTAGGAATACCGCAATAATCACTCTTTTCCAAATCCGATACTGCTACCACAGAAACACCATTTTCCATCAGGATGCTGTCGCGTAAGGTCATAAAAGAATCTGCAATTTTTTTATGAAGCATTTTTGCAGGTGCGATCTTCCTGATTTCTTCACTAAGTGTCGCAAGAAAATCGTTCATATCCTTGCTTTCAAGGCCGATAATTATTCCAGGATTTGTACAGAACTGACCGACTCCCAGGGTTACTGATGCCGCATACATTCGGGCTATTTCCTGAGATGATTCTTTTATTTTGCCGGGCATCAGGAATACAGGATTCACACTTCCCATCTCAGAGAAAACCGGAATGGGGACCTTACGTTCATTTCCCCATCTGAAAAGCTGTGTTCCCACAGAAACTGATCCGGTAAAGCCGACAGCTTTCGTATACGGATGCTTCACCAGTGCCTCTCCAATATAATGTGAAGGAGAATATATATGGGAAAACAGACCTTCAGGCATTTTCATTTTTTCTGTAGCAATTTTAATAAGTTCTGCTACCATTTCTGATGTTTTAAGATGTCCGGAGTGGGCTTTCACAATTACCGGACAGCCTGCTGCCAGCGCGCTTGCCGTGTCTCCGCCTGCAGTGGAGTATGCAAACGGGAAATTACTGGGACCAAATACAACTACAGGGCCCAGCGGGACATTCATCTTCCTGATATCCGGTCTGGGTGGAGTGCGGTCCGGAATTGCGGTATCAATCCTGGCATCAAGCCAGTCACCGCTTTCACAATGGTCAGCATAGCTCCGAAGCTGAAAAACAGTTCTTACTTTCTCATTTTTTAATCTGGCTTCAGTAAGGTTGGTTTCCTCCATGCAGGTTTTTATCAGATCATCTCCCGCTTTTTCCAATTCATCTGCAATAGCATACAAGAAGGACTTTCTCCTTTTTAATGAAAATTTGCTGTAAATCCTGAATGCGCTCCATGCCTTTTGCATGACAGCATCAACCTTCCGGTTAATCATTTCAGATGTCTTCATAATTTATTTTTTAATCAGATTATAGAATTTAGAATAAACACTCCAATGAGTCCGATAAATGAAATAGAAGTTTCCATTAATGTCCATGAAAAAAAAGTTTGTTTTAAAGAAAGGTTGAAGAATTCTTTAAACATCCAGAATGCTGTATCATTTACATGCGACATAAAAACACTTCCGGAACCTACAGCAAGTACCATTAGCTCAGGCGATACATTAGTCGTTGCAACCAGAGGAGCCACTATCCCTGAAGCTGTTATTGCAGCCACCGTTGCCGATCCAATTGTAACCCTTAAACAGGCAGTAACCAGCCATGCAAACAGAAATGGTTGCATCTGCCAGTCTTTGCTGAATGATAAAATATAGTCAGCTGCACCACTGTCGCTCAATACCTGCTTGAAAACACCCCCGGCAGTAATGATCAATAAAATAATGGCAATCCCCGAAATACCATCACTTAACCATTTCATTACATTTTCCATTTTATGACCGGCACGTAAGCCAAAAAACCATGATGCAATTATTACGGTTATCAGTAAGGCTACGTTTGCATCTCCGGCAAAAACTAAGATATTTTTCAGAAGAGAACCATCAGTAAGAGCTCTGTTGGCTATTACTGAAAGTGTGATAAGCAAAACCGGCAACATGGCAATTAAGAAAGATGGGAATGCTGCAGGCAATTCTTCAGGTGTAAAATCTTCCTTTTCACCAAATAAGCCGACAAGGTTTATCTTTACATTTTTAAGTAATCTGCCGAAATAAGGACCTGCTAGAACTATGGCCGGAATCGCAAGAACAAAACCATAGATCAGGGTCTTACCCATATCTGCCTTAAAAGCATTTACCAGTATAACCGGGCCCGGATGGGGTGGTAAAAAACAATGTGCAGTTGACAATGAAGCAGCCATAGGAATCGCCAGATATAAGAGCGGTAGACGGGTCTCCTTTGCAATTGAAAATACCAGTGGGACCAGGATCACAAATCCGGCATTGTAAAAAAGCGGGATCCCAACCAGAAAACCTGTAAGAAGCAAAGACCACTGGATATTTTTAATACCAAAAGCTTTTATAAGTGTCAGAGAGATTTTCTTTGCGGCACCGCTTGATTCCAGTATTTTTCCAAGAACTGCTCCCAGGCAGATAATAAGCGCCAGACCTGCCAATGTACTTCCTACTCCGGTTTCAACAGATTTGATGATCGCAGCGGGCTGCATTCCAAGAAATAATCCTGAAAGAATAGAAACGATTAAAAGCGAAAGAAAGGCATTTACCTTTTTAACTGACAAAAAAACCTGTAATGCAATAGCCAGGATAATAATAATAAAAGTCATTCTAACTGACGGTATTAGTCAATTTTCCTATTGAATCAATTGTTATATTTATCACATCGCCGCTCTGTAATGTAAAACTGCCCGGGGGTACTATTCCGGTACCTGTCATAATTAAACAACCATGAGGGAAACTACACTCAAAGAAAACATATTTTACCAGTTCTTCAAAGCTTCGTTTCATCTGGCTGACAGATATACTGTCCTCAAATACAATCTGCTTATTCCTTATAATCTGTAAATAAATTTTATTGTTCCTGTCAAATGGCGTTTCCGAAATATAAATACATGGTCCCAATGCAGCACAACCATCATATGTTTTGGCCTGTGGAAGATACAAAGGGTTCTCTCCTTCAATGCTACGGCTGCTCATATCATTCCCGATTGTATAACCTGTAATTTTGCCAGATGCTGAAACCACAAGGGTGAGCTCGGGTTCCGGTACATCCCATGTACTGTCCTTCCTTATACGAACAAAGTTGTTATGTCCCACAACACGGGACGGATTACTTTTAAAGAAACACTCAGGTCTTACAGCTTCATATACTTTTCCATAGAAATCTGCTCCTCCTGCAACTTTGCTCTCTTCCTGCCTGCCAATTTTGCTTCTCAGATATGTAACACCGCAAGCCCATAATTCCTGCTGACTGCCAATCGGAGGAAGTAATTCGTCAATAACTGATGAATCTTTTGGGGTCACTGAGGATAAGAGGTTTGTGGTTTTGGCAAAAAGATTATCATCATTAATAAAGCTATCCCAATTATCCAGTATCAGGTAATAATTATTATCCCTTTCAATTGCGATCCCTGTTTTAGTTTTGAATAATCTCATATTTCCAGGATTTATTCTGTTCAATAAAGTTCTAATGCGAATCCCTGAGGACTACTGAACCGGATCCCCCTTTAAGGAAATCAAAGTCACATCCCCGGTCAGCCTGTTCAACATGCTGCATGAACATACGTACATAACCCCTATCGGCATCGGGTACCGTGCGGATCCAGGAATCTCTCCTTTTTTTCAGAATATCTTCAGCAACATCCAGTTTCAGAGACCGATTTTTTACATCAAGGTCAATCATGTCTCCGTTTTCCACCAATGCCAGAGTCCCGCCAACAGTAGATTCGGGAGAAACATGTAAAACAACAGTTCCGTATGCAGTGCCGCTCATGCGGCCATCAGAAATACGGACCATATCGGTGATCCCCTTTTTGATAAGTTTCTGAGGAAGTTCCATGTTTCCAACTTCCGGCATTCCGGGGTATCCAACCGGTCCTACCCCTTTCAATACCATTATGCAGTTTTCGTCAATATTGAGGTCAGGATCATCAATCCTGGCATGGTAATCTTCCATGTTCTCAAAGACAACTGCCCTGCCCCTGTGCTGTAACAATTCGCCTGAAGTTGCCGAAGGCTTAATTACAGCTCCATTCTCACACAGGTTCCCCTTTAATACAGCAATTCCGGCTTTCTCCTTCAGTGGTTTTTCCAGAGTTGCTATTACATCATAATTATAACAGGGAGCACCGGCACAATTTTCACCAATTGATTTCCCGTTAATGGTCATGGCACCAGAATGAATGATATCTTTGAGCTGATCTATGATCACTGGTAATCCTCCGGCGTAATAAAAATCCTCCATCAGGTATTTTCCTGAAGGCATAAGATTCAGCAACAGAGGCATATCACTTCCCAACCGGTCAAAATCATCCAGATTCAGATCAACACCAATCCTGCCGGCCAGTGCAAGCAGGTGAATTATCAGGTTAGTCGAACCCCCGACTGCTGAGTTTATCATAATTGAGTTCTCAAATGCCTCTCTTGTCAGTATATCCGACATTTTCATGTTTTCGTTGACCATCTCCACAATACGGTTGCCTGACAGGTGTGCCATGACTTTTTTTCTTGAGTCTACCGCAGGTATTGCAGCAGCGCCCGGCAAAGTAAGGCCAAGAGCTTCCACCATGGCTGCCATTGTCGATGCTGTTCCCATTGTCATGCAATGACCTGCACTCCGCGATACGCAACTTTCTGCCTCTGTCAAATCGGCTACTGTAAAAGTCCCGGCTTTTAATCCTTCAGAGATCTGCCAGGTCGATGTTCCCGATCCGATTTCTTTACCCCTGAACTTTCCATTTAGCATCGGACCCCCGGGAACTACAATAGTTGGAAGGTTCACACTTGCGGCACCCATAAGTGTTGAGGGGGTGGTTTTGTCACAACCCGTCAGAAGAACAATACCGTCCAGAGGATTAGCCCGGATCGTCTCTTCCACATCCATGCTTGCAAGATTCCGGAAAAGCATTGTTGTGGGTTTCATAATTGTTTCACCAAGAGACATTACAGGGAACTCCAGCGGAAAACCTCCGGCCTCGTAAACGCCCCGTTTTACAATTTCAGCAAACTCTCTTAAATGACCGTTACATGGAGTCAGATCTGACCATGTATTGCAAATGCCAATTACCGGTTTTCCCCTGAACATGTGGTCAGGGTGACCCTGGTTTCTGAGCCAGCTGCGATGAACGAAACCCATTTTATCATTTTTCCCGAACCATTCAACGCTCCTTAAGTAAGATTTTTTTCCCATACTATGTGTTATATAATTAAAAAGAATCTCAATGATTTAAAGTGTATATTGGTCTGCCTGACAGGTTTTAAAACCGGTCCGGTTTCACAAGGAAACTCCACGCCTCCAGGGAATAAAATCAACCTGCTCATTCCTGATACCAGCAGGTTCTTTTATCCCGCTGGCTACTTCAATAGCATAATTCAGAATCCGTTCAGCAGTTTGTCCGATGCTCTCCTCTCCATCAATTATAGTACCTGCATTAATATCAATGATATCGGACATTTTTTCAGAGAGAGAGGTATTAGTAGATATTTTTATTACGGGTACAACAGGATTTCCTGTTGGAGTTCCAAGTCCTGTTGTGAATAAAACCAGATTTGCCCCGGAAGCCACTTCAGCTGTTACCGACTCAACATCATTTCCCGGAGTACAAAGCAGATGAAGTCCGGGTCCATCAGCTTTCTCAGGATAATCAAATACTCCGGTAACAGGAGAAGTACCGCCTTTTTTTGCAGCTCCTGCAGACTTCATTGCATCTGTAATCAATCCGTCCTTAATATTCCCGGGAGAGGGATTCATATCGAAACCAGAACCAACAGATACTGCTCTTGCATTATACATCTGCATAAGATCCAGGAATTTATCAGCATGGACCTGTTTTGTGCAGCGGTCATAAATATTTTGTTCTACGCCGCTTAGTTCAGGAAACTCCGATAAAATTACTGACCCTCCAAGAGCAACAATCAGATCAGAAACATGCCCGACAGCAGGATTGGCTGAAATTCCGGAGAATCCATCTGACCCGCCACATTCCACTCCTATTGTAAGTTTTGAAAGTGGTGCAGGTTTTCTTTCAATCTGATCAGCCATAATAAGCCCGTTAACAATTGACCGGATCGCCTGTCTGATCATCTCATCCTCAGTCCCGATTTCCTGTTGCTCAAACTCAAAATATGGCTTTGAGAAATTTGCATCACGTTTTTTTATCTCTTTTTGTAAGATGGAAAGCTGAGCATTCTGGCAACCCAGACTAAGAATTGTTGCTCCGGCTACATTGGGATGAGTAATATATCCTGCAAGGAGTCCGCACAGTTCTTCCGAATCCTGTCTGGTCTCCCCGCATCCTCCGCTATGTGTGAGAAACTTTATCCCGGTTACATTCTTAAAAAGGTTTGTTTTGTAATTGTTGGCATGAATTTTTGTTTGAGCAATCTTTGAAGTCTCTTTCGGGGAACCTCCTTCCTGGTGTTGTGAAATCAGTTCCCGGGTGAACTGTATATAAGGAGAACTCTGTTGGTATCCAAGCTCAGAAAGTACTGCTTCCTTAATAATTTCAATGTTCCTGTTTTCACAAAAGACCATGGGAATTACAAGCCAGTAATTTGCAGTACCGACCTGTCCGTCAGGCCTGTGATATCCCATGAAACTCCTGTTCTTAAATGCGTCGGTCCCCGGGGGTGTCCACTTGAAATTCCCGGTAGTGTTTCTTTGTACCTCACTGATTGCATTAACAGTATTTTCTGTTGTAATGGCTGTCCCTTTCTTAATAGCTTTAACAGCTATCCCCACCTTAATTCCGTACAGATAGATTGTTTCGCCAACGGGAATATCGGACAGAGTGAATTTATGTTTTGCAGCAATAAAATCATCCAGAACTAATGGCAGATTATCTATTGAGACCTTTGTGCCTTCATCTAAATCTTCAAGAGCTACTGCCACATTATCCTGAGGGTGCAGATGAATTATCCGGTTCTTAACAGATTCCGGATCTCTTCTAAGAGGATCTTCGACAAGATTATCAGCAGACCGGATATGTTTTCCCTTGTTATTAAATGCAACTCCGGTAATTCCAAAAGCCATTCCAAGAGATGACAAAGAGATGAAATTTCTTCTTGAAAGCTTGTTCCTGAAATTCATTCCAAAAAGTCTCATTCCGGAGGTTTTTTATAAACCCTTAAATATATCAAAATATATCTCTTATTCTTACAACTACAGATATATTTTGAAGGAATAGCTTTATTGACTTTTGACCCTTTCAGTCCTTGAGACAGCGAACAGAAAACCCATTTTTCTTACTGTAAACGCCACGGTTTACATTGCTGCCACTGTAGTACAACCAACGGTCCCGTGCTGACTCAGTTCCGGTCGCTGTAGCCGACCACCAGCCTCCGTCTTTTCCAATATCATTGAACGTCCCATCTTCGTCACGGTAGCCCCCGGGAAGAGTTGTAAAGCCAGTCGCATTTCGTTTTTCATTATAATCGGTATTACCAACGGCTCCGGTATTTGATGAAGAATCCCATCCGGCAACTGATGCCGATGACTTTGCTAATTTATTGCCGGAAGTTGTTCCATCATAATTATACCCGCTGGCAATCAGGTAGTTTTCAAGCGTTGTCCACTCTGCATCGGTGGGCACATGCCATCCTGCCGGGCATAAATTTCCGGTATCAGGTAATTTTGGGCATTTGCATCATATGCCAAAATGTATGTAACTAATAAGAGTAGTCTTTTCATAATACTGTTTGCAAAAGCCGGGGATGATGGCCACATATGGTCAGTCAGATTATACTTAAAAGTAAAGATTCAGTTTATCTCCTGATAGAATGTTACAAAATTTTAAGTTTCTATTGCATAATTCCCACATCAACAACCAGATCGCTGGAACCCTGTAGATTTCACGACAGGCTTACCTGTTGTTGAGTGGAGTGGAGCAACATTATTTGAAATCTATGCCGATGATCTCATGATCCGGAATCGAGGGAATAGAAAGGCTGATCTTATTATCTTCGATCTTAAACGGGATTTTTTGCCCCCTTACTAATAAGTGTACTCCATACACTTTTATTTTATCCGGAATCTTAACTATTGCCTCGGCTGATATGGGTAACAGTTCACGGAAGGGGCCTTTCATCATCATCGGATTGGTGAGATTAACGAGATGTATAGTCATCGAATCTTTTTGTTGCCAGGCTGTGACATCTATAACTCCGGAACCCTTTACCTCAACAACAGGCTCTTCATTCAAAGCCCATCTAATTGTATTACCTAATAATCTTCCATGGTCAGCACACATGACCTGCCAGAATGTTCTGTCAATATCTCCCGGAAAATAGGCTACTCTTCCTTTCCCTGTGTCATTAAGATACAATTCACGGATATCAGTACCGGTTATCAGAGGAAATACGTGTTCCATAGGCAGATCCGGATATGTTGGTATCAGAGTTATGGGAGAAGGAAGAGAAGCCAGCGGTTTAACCTTCACTCTGTAAATGGTATTTATTATCCTGTAGGCATCTTCCAGTCCGGCCAGCACAGGGTGGAACTTCTCCGATGCAGGATCCTTTTTAAGCCGCAGATAACTGTTCTGCATCGGACCCTCAGTTCCATTGTCAAAGGAAGCGCCAAACAGATCAGAAAGACCAAAATCTGATCTTCTTTTACCTTCTTTATCATAAAGTGATGTCTCAAAAGTAGCCATAAGACTACCACCCTTTCCGACGAATTCACGCAGGTGTCCGCACTGTTCTTCAGACAGTTGGGCTATGTTGGGCAGAATAAGTAACCGGTACGGCTGAAGATATTCCTGACCCAGCAGCCTGTCATTAACCATTTCAAATGGTATTCGTGCCTCAATCAGAGCATGGTACATGCCTGAGGAATGATCACCGCTTCTTTGTTGCCATTTCTCATTGCCATAGTTTTTTTTCTGTTCCTGGAAAACAAGGCCGACACGTGCAAGTGGCTTAATATTTCTCAGGTATTTTTCATTCCTGTAAAGAACTTCATAGATTTTTTCAACCGGATCGAGCCATCTTTTGTCATAGAGCACACCGGAAAATTTTGTAAACCATGGACGCATCCCATTGGCGACACCTTCTGCAACCCAGGTTCTTATTTCTGCTTCAGTCTGCACAGAGTCTTTCCACCTGTATTGCTCCTCGAGCCCAACGCTGAATATGCCTCCGAGGGGTTTCATTCCTATTGATGCGCGCAGCTCTTTGGCAACTCTTCCATTCGACCATGGCAATTCATACCCGCTCCTTGCCTGATGGTCGGTGAATACTATATCTGAAAGCTGCCCGGTTATAACCTTGTCAGGAAAACCGTTCGGGATAAATCGTGAAGTTGGTTTCTGTTTGCGGATGATATCATCCCACAGCAGCCAAAGCTCCTTGAGCCTGCCTGTGCTCCATTCCATGTATTTCTGATAAACAGGATCAAAGCTGTCAGCACTCACCGGCAGATCACTGCCTGAATACTCTCTGAAGTTATTAATGCAGTGTTCGCAGTAGCAAATACCATGTCCGGCCCAGCGATTTGAAAATATGCCATCTGGCTGGTACATCTCCATTATCTCCTTATGTACCATGGTCATGAACTCGAAGTTATAAGGCCCAAGGGCGCATGTCACCCACAGCTCCGGGTTCGCCCAGTGACGCCGTTTCTCACCTTTATTGTTAACTGCAATCCAGTCAGGATGGGCCTCATATACATTTTGCCATGTTGCATGCGGATCGCTACGGGCAATCACCGACATATTCATATCGCGGCATCCCTTTAAAAGATAGCCAAATGGATCCATGCTGCCAAGAAAGGTGCTTCGATGATGGAATTTAATTTCAGTGGGATAATACGCAACAATACCTCCTGCGCTCAATGTGGCTCCGTCTGCATGAACACGTTTGAAATAGCTGAGCCAGAAATCAGGATCAAACTGACCGGGATCATTTTCCACCAGTGTCAGTTGCGCCCACCGCATCGGCCGGTTGAACCAGGTTTCATCCGGAAGTATTATCATTCTCTCAAATAATGAAGGTGTGCTGATTGCATAAGCCCCCGTAAATGCTGTTGTTCTTATAAAATCTCTTCTGTCCATAATAAAAGAATTGATCCTCAAAAGATACCAAATTAAAATATGAAAATCCGGAACCTGACTGAGTCATAATAACTAATTTTTTTCTGATGACACTCCCTGCAGGATTATTAAGGGGGGGATTTGGTATTTTTTCACTTTGTAATTGTATGAATGATGTAACTTATAATCAGAATTTTGTAAGAGTTCCCCTGATGAGGTGACCTATCTTTGCAATATGAGAACACCTAACCTTTTAAAATCAAAAGCTCATCAGTGCCGACGCAAGATTGTCATTGATGAGATCCGAATACTCCGCAATTTCGAGGGAAGTCATCTGATTCAGGATAAAATATTACGAGAGCTGACAAAACTTCACTCATTATGGTTTAAAAGTTCAGGCAGCATCATGAGGGAAGCAAAACTATAGGGCAAGATATATTGATAATTGGTTAAGCATAATGCTGAGTTATATAATCAGGTAATCCTATCTGTTCACATCCGCTATTTCCGGAAATATGTGAATTATGTAAATTTTCCGCAGAATTGTGTAACGCATTTCCTGGTTATAAATTCTACCTTTTCATCAAAATTCTTAGTCCAATTCTTGCCTCATGAAAGTACTCATGTTTGGATGGGAGTTTCCTCCTAATATATCAGGTGGTTTGGGTACAGCCTGTTACGGCCTATCGAAAGGATTAGCCTCATTAGGTGGTGTTGATATGACTTTTGTCGTTCCTAAAGTTTACGGTAATGAAGACAAAAATGGTATTAAACTTATCGGCGCAGGAGATGTTGAACTTTCAGGAAAAACATTGTTAAAACAGAGGCTACTGGAAATGAGAAAACCTCATTATTCTGAAGAACAGATTTCTGCTTACATAACTCCAAAACAATATAAAAAGCTTTTAGAAAAAAAAACGAGACTGGTTATTGGTAAAGGGGAAAAAACCATCTCTTCCGGCAAACTGGAATTTGCAGGGAAATACGGATCAAGCCTGTTCAATGAAATATCCCGGTATGCAGTTGTAGCTTCTGAAATTGCAAGACGTGAACCGCATGATGTAGTCCATGCCCATGACTGGCTGACATACCCGGCAGGTATTGCAGCAAAAAAAGCGTCGGGGAATTCTCTTATTGTTCATGTACATTCTACAGAATTTGACCGAAGCGGTGAAAATCCTAATAGAAATGTATATGAAATTGAACAAAAAGGTATGGAGATAGCTGATAAGATAATAACAGTGAGCGATTTTACACGCAATATAGTAATCAGGAATTATAACATAAACCCATCAAAAATCATAACTGTACATAATGCCGTGGATTCAGCCATCAATAATCCTCTCAGAAAATCACAGGAGAAGGGAACAAATGATAAAATAGTCACATTCCTGGGAAGGATCACAAAACAGAAAGGCCCCGAATTTTTTGTAAAGTCTGCTTATAAAGTTCTGCAGAAGATGGATAATGTCAGGTTTGTGATGGCCGGCAGCGGAGAAATGATGGAAGATATGATCAAATGTGCGGCCAGGTTAAAAATTGCAGACAGGTTTCACTTTACCGGATTCCTGAAAGGCGATGATGTCACAAGGATGTACGCAATGAGTGATTTATATGTTATGCCATCAGTTTCCGAACCATTTGGAATTTCAACATTAGAAGCAATACAGAATAATGTCCCGGTAATCATATCGAAGCAATCAGGTGTATCAGAGGTAATTACTCATGCCATAAAAGTCGATTTCTGGGATATTGATGCCATGTCGGATGCTATTTATGGAATACTGAATTATCCTTCACTTGGAAAATACATGGTAAAGAACGGTAATAAGGAAGTAAACGATTTAAGATGGATAAGAGCTGCCGAAAAAGTGAAAGAGATTTATTATCATGTAGCCGGCCGTAAGGCAGGTTAGTGAAACAGTATAAACTAAAAGAGATTATTATGAGCCTGAAAAAACAATTCTTCGAGACAAAGCCGGTTTGTAAAGTAACATTCAAACTGACAAAAGACATTGTCAATTCTGCCAGAAAAGTTAACCTGGCAGGAGATTTTAATCACTGGAACACAGATAGTATTCCGATGAAAAAACTCAAGGGCGGTGAGTATACTGTCACTGTTGCCCTGCAAAAAGGCAAGGAATACCAGTTTAAGTATCTCATAGACGGAAACTCCTGGCTGAATGAGAAAGAAGCGGATAAGCTTGTTCCAAACGAATTTCAAACTGAAAATTCGGTAATAATCGTATAACTATCATTACCGGACAACCAGGAATTTCAAAATCCTAACCTGATATCAGGTTTAGTGTTAAATCAATTTCTCCTGATTCTTATTTACACAATACAAACTGTGTGAATTAGGTAATTCTTCTTAAAGGTTTTGTAATGGTTATTGAGACATTTGAGACGACCTTTGCTGCCTTAATACTTTAAAATAGCAAGGTAAATCAAAACAAATATTTCTAAACATTAAAAACATTACAACTCTTGAACAACAAAACAAGGATTTGAGAGTAAAGTTGTATGCATATGAAAAGAGTCAAAGTAATTGGGAATCATTTAAGCGTGAATTTAATAACGACATGGATGCACTTGGAGAAGCATTTAGGAACTTAACGGTTAATAATAAAAATTAAGAGATAAAAACTATCTGTTATGCATTGCCCCCGATCCCGCAAAGCGGGAGACCTGGGGTAAGTCCCCATTACCTGTGAACGAAAACCCTGGAAAGCCTTTTCAGTTTATGAAATAGAAACATGATTTTCTTAGACTATTACAAAATTTTAGGTTTAAATAAAACGGCCACAGCAAAGGACGTTAAAAGTGCCTATAGGAAATTAGCCAGAAAGTATCATCCCGATTTAAATCCTAATGATAAGGAGGCAAAAAAGAATTTTCAGCAGATCAATGAGGCGAATGAAGTATTGAGTGACCCCGTGAAACGCAAGAAATACGACCAGTACGGCAAGGACTGGAAGCATGCTGAAGAATTTGAAAAAGCGAAACAATATCAGGAACAAACATCAGATTATCAGCACCCAGATTACTCCGGTACTCAGATGGAAGGGGATTTTTCCGATTTTTTTGAATCCTTGTTTGGTGGATCAGCAGGTGCCGGAAGGAGCAGCCACGTTAAATACAGAGGCAAAGACTTTAATGCTGGATTAAAGCTCGATCTCAGGCAGGCCTATAAAACCCATAAACAAACCTTAACAGTAAACGGGAAAACCATACGGATAACTATTCCTGCAGGAATTGAAAATGGTCAGACAATTAAAATTTCCGCACATGGGGGGCCTGGAGTAAATGGCGGACCAAATGGTGATTTATATATTACATTTTCAATAACAAATCAATCAGATATTAAACGTTTGGGAAGTGATTTATATATAAAAGTTGATTTGGATTTATTCAAAGCCATATTGGGAGGTGAAATTACAATTGATACATTAAAAGGAAAGGTAAAACTGAAAGTAAAGCCAGAAACACAAAATGGATGCATGATTAAATTAAAGGGAATGGGATTTCCTGTTTATAAAAATGAAGGGCATTTTGGAGATTTAATTGTAACCTATACAATTAAAATCCCAACGAATCTAACGGATAAGCAAAAAGAATTATTTACAGAATTGTCAGGATTGTAATTTAGTGTACAGAAATAATGCAAACAGATTATTTAATAGAAGTAGATGAGTATTGTACCAATAACAACATTGAAGTTTCATTTATCAGTTCATTGGAACAAAACGGTGTAATAGAAATTAAAACCATCGAAGAAAAAGGGTTTATTGATGCCCTGCAGCTTCAGAAATTAGAAAAGTGCATTAGTTTTTATTACGAGTTGGATATTAACCTGGAAGGTATTGAAACAATAATCCATCTGTTAAAGCGTATTGACCTGATGCAGGATGAGATCAGACTGCTTAAAAACAGGCTCAGTTTCTATGAAACGGAATTCTAAAGAAACCCGGTTGTTTTTATACCGGCAGCCTGCCGATGTGCAACTCTTTCTGGGCTTTCGAAAGATACTCGAATAATGACATGTTGTGAAGCTGCTCAACATCTTTGATCTTATTGACATTCACTATTACTATATCACCCATTCCCTTTCCATATTCTCCTTTGAAATCGTAGGTCCCTGCCATTACAATAAGATCGCCCGACTGAATCTGCTCCCTGTACTTTTTGCAGGCAATATTCACCTGGTAATCGAGGTTCTTCTCAATAATAATTGACTGGAGCTTTTCAAAATCCTGTATATCCTGTTCTATTATGGAAGGCTTAAGAAAATCAAGTTCATGTTTTATATTATATGACTCATCTTCAAACCCTTTCAGGAATGCCCTTATTGCCCCGCAATCGGAATGCCCCAGGAAAAATAAAATTGGTGTTTTCAGATGATATATTCCGTAGTCAACAGATCCTTCTGTTGAAAGTATCTGGTTACCGATATTCTTTATCGCGAATACCCTGTTCGATGTATCGGGCAGCAGGGAATTTAGAGGGACTCTGGAATCACAACATGTTACCAGGGTTATATAGGGTTTCTGCTCATAGCTAAAGCTCTCGAAATACTCCTTTGGATGTGTCTGTGTGAAATAATTATTCCCCAGTATAATTTGTGTAATTATCTCCGGAGGAAGCAGCTTGGCAGGCTTGACCGGGGCTTTTTTGATATCGGGCTCAACCTCTCCGATTGCAGTAACAATCATGTCGTGTAATGTATCACGTCGGCTGACATGCCCCAGCAGGTGCTCAATCTCTTCAAGTCTCAGCCGGTCACGTACTCCTGAATGAGCCTCTGATACCTTTAAGTCAATTCCACGGGCCGACAGATTTTCATGTAACCTTTTTATAAGCCTGGCACCGCTGGAATCAATATACGCTGAAGTGCTTAAATCGAAAATAACAGTCTTAAGCGAGTCATTTGATTCCTTTATTTTTGCCCAGACTGTCCTGTAAATAAATGCCGTATTGAAATAAAACAAACTGGCTTCTACCCTGAATAAAAGGATTCCGGGTATCAGTTCATTATCAGGATGCCTCTTTATATCGGTGTACCTGTTAGTACCTGGTATCCTTCCAAGAAAAGCAATATGAGGGCCCGATACAGCCCTGATTATAAGAATCAGAGAAAACAAGGCAGCAATGAGTACTCCCTTAAGAATACCAAATACAATTACAGCCACAAGCGCTATCATTGCAATAATAAAATCAAACCGGTTGACCCTGTACATCCGCTTCATCTCTTTGATGTCCACCAGTCCCTTAATAGCAACAATAACAATTGCAGCCAGTACAACAGATGGGAGGTTTTTCAGTAAGCCGGTCAGAAATAAAAGACAAATTCCTATTGTAACAGATGCAATGACAAGTGAAATTGGTGTTTTGGCACCAGCTTTTTCATTGACAGCAGATTGCGATAAACCTCCGCTTACCGGATAACCCTGACCCAGTGATGTTGCAAGGTTTGCCACACCAAGGGATAGAAGCTCCTGTCCCGGATCGATTTCATACCCGTTTTTCTGAGCCAGTGTTTTTGCTGCGGATACACTTTCGATGTAGGCAAGCAGGAAAGATGCAAATGCCAGAGGAAGAATATTCATAATATCATCCAGGATATGATCTGAATTCAGATCAGGGAGACGGAAATCAGGCAATCCTGCAGGAATTATCCCAACAGTTTTGAAACCCATGGAACCAAGCGGGGAAAATGAAATAATAAGAATAGATATCACAACCACAATTATTGCTACCGGTTTGCCAGGCAGAAGCTTATTGCCGGCGATCATAAAAATAATTGCCGCAATGCCAAATATCAGAACAACCAGGTTGGTATCAGGCAATTGAGTTATCAGGGCTGCCAGACGGCCAAAAAATGATTCACCGCCACCTGCCACACCAAAAAGTTTGGGTAACTGTGTAAGTCCGATCAATATTGCTGCACCGGCTTTAAATCCTACCAGAACAGTTTCGCTTATAAAATTAATTATACTGCTTAACCGGAGGAAGTATGCCATAACGCTCATTACCGCTAACAACAGTGCTGACAATGATGCCAGATCAATCCATCGCTGAACATCACCTTCAGCAAATCCGGCTAGCGTTACTCCGATAAGCATTGATATTGCAGATGTGGGTCCGACAGCAAGCTGTTTTCCGGTGCCGAGCATTGCATAAAACAAGCCTCCGATAAGATAACCATACACCCCGTACTGCGGAGGCAATCCTGCCAGAGTTGCATAAGCCAGCGATACAGGTATTGCATAGGCAGCAAGAGTAACTCCTGCAACTGCATCTTTGCCAAGGATTCCCGGTGAATACTCATGCAACCAGCCTATAGCCGGAATATGCTTATTCAGTTTTGCTTTAATATAATTCCCTGCAGTCATAAATAGTCATAAATAGTTACATTGAAAATAATAACCCAATAAGTGCTAATATAATTTAATTCAATTGATTATTCAAACTATAGGCTGAGAACAAATGAGGGAGTGGGGGAGATTTGAGATATGAGATGTGAACTGTTATGCCATATTAACAGTCTTTAACTTCCTCTTCCTTTTGATTTCATATATTTGTAATATAATCATAATTCTGTGCCATGGTAACATTGATCATCCCAACACTGAATGAAGAGAAAACCGTAAAACAAGTAATTGAACTTGTCGGAAAATCTTCCCTGGTTAATGAGATCCTCGTCATTGATGACAAATCTTCTGATGATACATTAAAAGTTGCAAAATTGCCGGCTGTAAAACTCTATACCAGTACAAAGCTGGGGAAAGGTGCTTCAATGAGGGACGGTATGCTGCTTGCAAAGAATGAGGTTATTGTCTTTCTCGATGCCGATATACTTACATATCCCAATGATGTTGTGGAAAGGCTTGCCACGCCGATAATAAACGATGAGGCTGATCTGGTCAAATCATCTTTCGACAGGCAGGCCGGAAGGGTTACCGAGCTTGTTGCAAAGCCGCTGTTAAGCATCCTGTTCCCTGATCTGACAAGGTTTTCACAACCTCTGAGCGGGATGATAGCAGCCAGGAAAAGCCTTCTTAAAAAGGTAGAATTCGAGAATGATTATGGAGTTGATATCGGTCTTCTTATTGATATGAATATTCTGGGTGCAAGGATCACTGAAGTGAATATCGGATATATTGAAAACAGGATGCAGAGCTGGGAGGCCCTGGCCAAAATGTCGCGGGAGGTCTCACTCTCTATTATTAAAAGAGCCAAACGCATTGAAGGATACAACCTTGAAACCCTTCAGAATATGAGTATTATCCGTACGCAGATGGATTATGCAATCAGGGAAGGACTCCGGGGCCTTGAAAAAATGATAATATTCGACATGGATAATACACTTCTGGAGGATAGTTTTATTACAACTGCTGCTGAAGCATTCGGGTTCAAGAAGGATCTTATAAAAACTGTTACTGAAACCGACAATGCCTACCTGAGGACCAAAGGTATAGCTAAACTGCTTAAGGGAAAGTCAATAGATGAAATCCTTAATGTAACTGACAGCATCCCCATAATCAGGGATGCAGAATTTGTCATTTCCGAACTTAAAAGCAGGGGGTATATTTGCGGAATAATCAGCGACAGCTATGATGTGGTCACAAATCACATTAAGAACAAGCTTGGTATGGATTTTTCAATTGGAAATGAACTTGAGTTCTCCAGAAGCATCGCCACAGGAGAGGTAAAGGTACCGTCATCCTTTTTAAGAACCGGAAAAAGCAAATGTAACCACGACTTCTGTAAATCAAATGTTCTGCTTCAGCTTGCAGAACAATATACTATTGGACTTGAGAAGATAATTTCGATAGGCGACAGTGAAAATGACATATGTCTTATCAGGGAGAGTGGAAAAGGTATTGCATTCCGTTCAAACAACAACTACCTAAACCTGATTGCTGACCATACAATATCCGAAAAAAGCTTCCTGGAGTTGCTTGATATCGCGCAATAGACCTATACCCCACATAAGACCCTGAATTTGTCAGCTTAAAAATCGTATTTTTGGATATAAGTAATAATAAACCTCATGCTGACCAATTATGTAATTCTAGGCCTCTGTGTTCTGGTCATCCTTTCATACCTTTTTGACATTTCATTCAAATACTCGAAGATCCCCGGCGTTGTACTGCTGATTGCACTCGGCATAGCAATTCAGCTGATTGTGAATTATACAGGTATCAGAATACCCAATATGCGATCTGTTCTGCCGATTCTGGGTACACTTGGATTGATTCTCATTGTAATGGACGCCAGTCTTGAAATTAAACTTGAAAAAAGCAAGGCAAAAGGTCTGTTGAGAGGGATCCTTTCGGCATTCGTTCTTTTCACTGTTTTTGTGGCTATACTGACAATATTGCTGGTAAAAATATGGGACCAGCCTCTGACTGAGGCTTTGCTGAACAGCATTCCTCTGGGGATCATTAGCAGTGCCGTGGCAATATCATCTGCTGCCCTGCTCGACCGTGATCAGAGGGAATTCATAACATTCGAGAGCGCTGTTTCTGATATTATAGGAATACTTGCTTTTGATTTCATACTGATCAACCAGGGATCTATCGGCCACGGACTGACAATTTTCGCTTTCAACGGTCTTATAACAATTATCATCGCTGCCCTGATGACGGCTATCCTGGCACTTCTTCTTCACAAGATTAAACATCATGTAAGCTATATTATTATCCTCACATCAGTTATACTGGTTTACGTACTTGCAAAACTGGTGCATCTTCCTGGCCTTTTTCTTGTTGTGGTATTCGGTCTATCGCTGGCAAATAATCATCTCGCAGAAAACACAATCGCAAACAACTTCGTTGATTTTGATAAATTCCGGGATGATCTCAATTCATTCAAGAAAATACTCGCCGAACTGACATTTCTTGTAAGGTCATTCTTTTTCATAATGTTTGGATTTTACACCAGCCTGACCGGATTCATTAACCAGCGCAACTTAATTATCGCCATTGGAATAACTGCCGGAATATTTATATTCAGATGGATCTTCCTTAAACTGCTGCTTAAAAAAGTTTCCGGGAAACTGATATATTTTGCGCCCAGAGGATTAATTACAATATTGCTATTCTTAAGCATACCTGACGGATTAAGAATTGACCTGATAAACGAAGAGGTTGTAACTCTGGTAATTATTATGTCGATATTCGTTATGATGATCGGGAATATGCTGCCGGAAAAAAGAAAAACAGAATCAATTTTAAAAGAGGAAGAACCATTGCTGATTGATCCGGTTACATCTGATGTGAAATAGTCTTTTATTGTTTAACCTGAATATTGGGCTTCAGCTCAGATGCATAAAAGAGGAATTCCGACTTATCGAAAAAATGTATTTGTATCAAGTACCCTTTCAGTCCATATTTTTCAAGACTTCCCCGGATATATTCCTTTGAAATGAAAGCATTCCTTATTCCTTCCTTAATATGGCTGGTGAATATCCAGTGATAGAATTCTGCATCTTTATTCTGATTGTCGAATCCCGGATTTTCTATTCTGACTGCCATTCCCATAAAGAATATTTTATCCTTCCCTCCTATGTCAATTGAAATGATCAGGCTGTCCCTGACTGGTACAAAAAGGATGTTCATCCCCTTGTCAACCCAGTTATCCAGGGAGGTGATACTGTCATTCTCAATGTATTGTCCTTCTGATATATGGTAGTAGGAGTGATCCCTGACAGAGTCAGCCGGTGACTCTCCTTTCAGAATATAAGGAATGATGCTAAGAAGAATTAACGCACTACGTATCAGGCTTATCTTCATTTAGTTGTATATTTCAGAGTCATAATATTTTGACTGTGAAGATAGGGAATATTCCATTAAAATCAGAATTATGGAAATTATACCCATGTATTGCAACCTCGGGGAACTACTGCTTATAGCCCTCAAAACATATCAAACATTATTGCAGCCAGGGATGCCCCAATGAGTGGCCCGACAACCGGTACCCATGAATATTTCCAGTCACTGTCTCTTTTATCAGGGATTGGAAGGAAAAAATGCATTATTCTTGGGCCAAGATCACGGGCCGGGTTTATTGCATATCCTGTCGGACCGCCAAGGGAAAGGCCAAGCCCCAGGACAACTATAGAAACGGGAAGGGCATTCAGCGAACCCAGTCCCACTTCAGGTTCAGCCATATACAGTACGGCCAGTGCAAGTACATATGTGCCGATTACCTCTGTCAGTATATTATACCAATAACTCCTGATATTTGGAGAAGTGCAGAATACAGCAAGTTTTAGATCACCATCCCGGGTGGCATCAAAATGCTTTTTATAAGCAACCCAGACCAGAAATGCCCCGAACATTGCTCCCAGCAGCTGGGCACATACATAAAGGGGCATAAGTGAGATCGAGAACTTACCTGCCAGCACAAGCGCCAGAGTAACAGCAGGATTCAGATGAGCACCGCTTACAGGTGCTGCTATAAGCACACCTGTAAATACCCCGACGGCCCATCCGAAGGTTATCACGATCCAGCCGCTGTTGTTTCCTTTTGTCCCTGCAAGAAGAACATTTGACACTACTCCTCCTCCAAAAACAATTATCATAGCGGTTCCGAAAAATTCTGCAAAAAATGCGTTCATAATGTTATAATTATTTCATTAATAATTCAGGTATTTCTGCATTTTCTCCCATTCTCCCATTCTCCCCCTCTCCCCCTCTCCCCTTCTTCTTATCTCCCCTCTCCCGCCCAGGCCTGTGCTGCTTTAACTGCCCTGTGCCATCCGTCAATAAGCACTTTTGTATCCTTCGCTTTAACGGAGGGAGTAAAGGCCTTGTCTATTGCCCACTGTTTCTTTATTTCATTAATACTTCCCCAGTATTTTACTGCCAGTCCTGCAAGATAAGCAGCGCCAAGAGCTGTCGTTTGAGTAATTTCAGGACGCACAACCTTTGCCTGGAGGATGTCAGACTGGAACTGCATTAATCTGTCATTCACAGTAGCCCCGCCATCCACTCTTAGCTCAGGTATTTTCAGACCCGAATCCTTTTGCATTGCAAGCAGCACTTCAAGTGTCTGGTAGGCTATGCTGTCGAGCGCTGCCCTTGCAATATGAGCTGCTGCAGTTCCTCTGGTAAGCCCTACAATCGTACCCCTTGCATGCTGGTTCCAGTAGGGCGCTCCAAGACCTGCAAATGCAGGTACAAAGTATACTCCCCCGCTGTCTTCCACATTCGCTGCAAGTTTCTCAACATCGGCTGATCTTTTTATGATTCCAAGACCATCCCTCAACCATTGCACAACGGCTCCACCAATGAAAATACTGCCCTCGAGTGCATAAATGGTTTCCGTGTCAATTTTCCATGCAATAGTTGTCAGCAGCCTGTTCTTTGATTCGACAGGTTTGGAACCGGTATTCATCATCATAAAGCATCCAGTGCCGTAGGTGTTCTTAACCATTCCCGGTTCTATGCACATCTGTCCGAACAATGCAGCCTGCTGGTCGCCGGCAATGCCTGCCACAGGAATTTCCGTTTCAAATAGTCCTGAGGTGGTTCCATATACCTCGCTTGATGATCTGACTTCAGGAAGAATGGCTGAAGGAATATTGAAAATCTTCAGAAGTTCACTGTCCCATTCGAGTGTATGAATATTGTAAAGCATTGTTCTTGAAGCATTGGAAACATCTGTAATATGAAGTCGGCCACCAGTCAGTTTCCATACAAGCCAGGAGTCGATTGTCCCAAAAGCCAGTTTTCCGTCTTCTGCAAGCTTTTGTGCACCCTTTACATTATCCAGAATCCACTTTACTTTGGTAGCAGAAAAATATGCATCAATTATCAACCCTGTCTTCTTAAGGATCTTTTTGTCATATCCCTCTTTCTTAAGCTTGTCGCAGAAATCAGCAGTGCGCCTGTCCTGCCATACGATGGCTTTATAAACAGGATTGCCAGTTTTTCTGTTCCAGACAACTGTTGTCTCCCGCTGATTGGTGATGCCTATTGCTTTAATATTTTTACCGGAAAGCCTTGCTTTTGTTATTGCCTCAAGTGCAACGCCTGCCTGTGTTGACCAGATTTCATCAGGGTCGTGTTCAACCCAGCCCGGCTTTGGGAAAAATTGCCTGAATTCCTTTTGCGCTGTTGCAACCGGACGACCGTCTTTGTCAAAGATAATCGCCCTTGAACTTGTTGTTCCCTGGTCGAGAGCCAGGATAAATTCTTTCATGGATATGAATATATAGGTTCAAAATTAAATTATCTGAGCAACTTCCTGATATTTTTTCGGTTGCCATCATTAGCGGCGGGCTTAATATTGAGGATACGACAGACAAGGTTGTAAACATCTGTATTCTTAAGCTCGCTGAAACTGTAATTCTTTTTAAATGAAGGACCTGCTGCATAAAAAATCGAAAAGAGATCGGGATTATAATTATCGTAACCATGAGCACCTTTGTTTGAGAATGCAGAAGGCCGGGTTCCGATGCTCCACGAGCTGTCGGCAACAACAACAATCTCAGGGATCCTTGGATGGGTACCATAGTGCCATTTTGAAGGAAGTTCTGATTTCCTCCAGGCTCTTACACCCGATGCTCTGTTTATAAGAAGAAGTAAACTGTCGGCTTTCCCTTCTGCAGGATTTATCAGATATACAGGATTACCTCCTGATATAGATGCAATCATTCTGTCGGGAACAAGCGATTTCAGGTTAATATACTTTTCAGGCGATACCGAAGCCATACCATGATCAGATATCACTATCAGGTTTATTCTGTCGCCGTAAGGCAGAGAACTAAGTTTGTTCCGCAACGCTCCGATCAGACTGTCAAGTCTCATCACAACTTCCCCGGTTTCCGCTGAAACAGGACCGAAATCATGGCTGGTTGCATCAGGTTCATCAAGGTAGAGAGTTAAAAGTTCAGGCCTGTTCTGCTCAGGATAACCGAGCCATTTTACAATAGTATCTATCCTCTCACCATAACCCACTGATTCGTCATACTTCTTCCAGTATGTCGGATGCATTCCTCCGACAGGTGCTTCCGATCCTACCCAGAAGAATGAAGCAGCTTTAACGCCCTGCTTTTCAGCAGTAACCCACATTGGTTCTCCTCCGTAGAAGTCCGGATTCTCAACTGCTTCCCTGTCGCCTATCCGGTAAAACAGCCCAAGGTCGGGAGCCGGGAAACTGTTGCTTATTAGTCCGTGATGGTCCGGATAGAGGCCTGTTGCTATGGAATAATGATTTGGAAATGTATTTGTGGGAAAAGAGGAGATCATCCTTTCCGCTCTGACTCCGTCGTTTCCCAGTATGTCAAGGTTGGGAGTGTTGTACAAATCAGGATAGTCCCACCTGAAAGCATCAAGGGAAACGAGAAGCACATAGTTTTTATACGGTTTCCTTTTCCCAGGGCTGAAGCCGGTTATAACAGGCAAGACTATAATGAAAAGCAGGAACAAAGCAAGCACAAATTTTCTCTTTACCCTTACTATTCCTGAAAGACTGATGTTGATAAGTTGCATGCAGATTAAAGTATTTATTATCTGGATACAAATCTACCTGATCAGAGTGAATTTTACCATATCCTGACATGTATATTCAAAATTAAGATTGCCATCTGAACCGGAAATTACAAGCTTCTCTTCATCAGCTCCTGTCTTCAGCCTGTACTGGCTGCCTGGCTTAAGACCCGATACAATGAACCTGAAGATCCCTGGCGACAGAATCGACCACTCCATTATCCCTTCATCCCACTGTGCTATATCTACTTTAACCGGGTCAATAATACTTTTGGTTACTGACAACCGGGCAATATCTTTATTCCCCGGGTAATATAGCAGGTTATTTCCATCAGTACTGACTCCAAAGCTCTGCCCGGCAGTAATAGTGAAATCGTCATTGGAGAGTTCATATTTATCCTCATTCAGTCTGACATTATATTTCTTTCCGGTAAATGTATAACTGAATTCCGTTCCATTAAGCTCTTTTAGCATATTGGGTTCAATACCGAACCTGTTCCATTTAGGCCTTATTCCATAAATATCCCTGTACAGAGCAGCAATTGTTGTGCTTGAACCGGCAAGAATATCAGAACCCTTTCCTTGCTGAGTAGTCCTGCTGAAACGCTGCGAGGAAAGCCCGTCCTTATTATACTGTTGCAGAAGATTCTTAATATATTTTAGAGCAATAGTTTTATCGTATTTCACATACGATCGCACACCGAGATAACCCCATGTTGGAAAAATATCCCCATTCTCATAGTTTGGAAACGGCCAGTTTACAGGCTTGTAGACCTCCTCTTCCCTGAATGATTCAAAGCAAAGGGGCCAGTGAAACAGCTTCTCGGCAGAAGTCTTTTCCTCGATCTGGTCAAGTATCTCCTTTATTCGTACGGGATCTTCACAAAGCCCAAAAGCTATGGCTGCAAAATTTACAGGAGTTACCAGGTTATCACCATGCAGCGATCCATCCTTATCCCTCCAGTAGATATATTGCCTTTTTTCAGGGTACCAGAACCCTCCGTATTGCACAGGTTTATTGAAAGCCACTTTCAACCTGTCGGCGATCCTTGAATAGTAGGCTGCTTTACCCGTATCTCCCAGGATAGATTCGCACCCGGACCAAAGATTCAGCGCCTCATACATCTGTGCATTAACAAAAGCGTTCTCGAAGCTTGCCCATACAACATCTATCCAGTCGCTGCATTTGTTTTCTCCGGTATTATCATTAAGCATTTCAAAGATCCCGTTATTGTTGGAATCTCTTTTAATAAGCCAGTTCAGAACCTTTTCACAATTCTCCTTATGTGATCTGAGCCAGTTCAGGTCACCTGTCTGATGAAACAGCTCAACTGTATTTATCACCTGCGAGGGCTGGGCATCAATAGTGTATCCCCAGGGGCAGTCGTAGTAGCCTGTTTTGAAATTGTAATTGCTCTTCTGAGCTTCAGGAATGTCGTGCCATCGTGCCAGCACCCTGCCATCGGCTTCAATTGCCTGGTCCCGTTCCTGATCGAGTGTTGAAGCGAGATTTCTAAGATAGTTTTTATCATTTATTGCCATTCCTGTTTGTGCAAAGAATGGTTCATGCAGGCACTTCCAGTTGGTTACCCATCCGTTGCCTCCTGTAATGTTTCTGTCAACTACGCCATATCGTCCTGTAGTGTTTAAAAGTTCCCTGACCGCCACTTCATCTATTCCGGGCAGAGTTCCCCTGTCATACTCCTTATCATAGTCTACATAGCTGATATTAAGTATAACCGATGCAACACCCATATCCACATTGAAGGGAGCAAATACGTCCTTCTTTTTACTTACGAACCTGCTCAGGTTGTAACGTTGCCCCAGTTCATCAGTTGTAAGATACTGAGTGAGTTTAAACTCTTCATCCTGAGCATGGCTGAATGAGCAGGCAATGTGACCTCCTGTCTGAGAATCTGCTTCAATCCTTAATCCATTGCCTGATTCAGTTTCCCAGAATGTTACTCCGTTGGTATGTACTCCATATGTGTCATTCAGATTCTCAAAATATTTACACCATACCACGCCACCTGTGTTCAGGATACCTGCCTTCCATGTGTTGAGTTTTTCAAAGTGCCAGGCAGGCATGGCCATATCATCGAGTGTCCCGCGATTTCTGTACTGCCTGTTTATCTTCCATTCAATAGTGCTGCCGGCAATTGCGAATTCCCAGGTCTCTGAAACAGTCATCTCTTCATCTCCGAAGATAATATTGCGTATTGTAAGGCCGTTTTTACGTTTCACAACCTTTGCCCGGGCAGATGACTCAGGCGAGGTATATAAATTATCCGCTGTTTTTACCGAAGTAAAGGCTCCTGAAGCAGAAAGAGTATTCCTCCCTTTAACTATCAGTCTGCTGATCCTGCAGCCTTTACTGTAATCAATTTCTATCTGAAGGTTACCTGATTTGTCGGCAATAACAACTGCCTTTTCATCACGGGAATGGGTTATCTCCTGTGCAAAAGATGAAAAACTTATCAAAAGCAACAATATAACTGATATACAGCATCTTGATTGCATATCTAATATGTATCATACCCCCTCTTGCAGAAGGGGGACAGGTTAATTACTCAATAAACTTCAGGCATGAAGGGGATTCTATCTTAAAATCCTTTGATGGAAGCTGAGGAAGTCCTGTTTTTTTATCAAGGCTGAAAAGTGAAATATTTCCGGAGTTTTGATTTCCGGCTATAAGGTATTTTCCTGAAGGATCGAGAACAAAATTACGCGGCCAGTCTCCTCCGCATGAAGTGTGACCAACAAGAGTGAGTTTCCCTTCAGGTCCGACCTTATATGTCACGATAGAGTTATGACCTCTGTTTGAACCATAAACATATTTACCATTCCCGGCTACATGGACATCGGCACAGAAATTCTTTCCTGAGAAGCCTTCAGGGAGAGTGGAAAGTGTCTGTATTTCATTCAGTTCCCCTGAGTTACCGACATTAAAAACAGTCATGGTTGAATTAAGCTCATTAATTACATACATTCTGGTGCCGTCTTTCCCGAAAGCAAAATGACGCGGGCCTGCTCCTTTTGCAAGCTTTGCATATCCATTATTTATAAGCTTCAGCTTTCCTGAAACTGGATCAAGGTCATATACTGCAACCCTGTCGAGGCCGAGGTCAGTCACATATATCTTCTTCCCACCTAAACCGGGAGCTATCATATGGCCACGGGAGCGAGTGCCCTCCTCTCCTTTATATATTATTGTATCGCTCACTTCAAAGGGGATTCCGTTTGCATCAAGCCTTACAACTGCTACAGAACCACCTCCGTAATTGGCTACCAGGAGGAAGCCTTCATCAGCAGATAAAGAGATATAGCATGGTCCTCCGTTAGGAACTGAAATTTCATTCAGTTTTTCAGTTTTCCCGTTTTTTGCATCGAAGCGGAGAGTAGAAACGCTTCCCGCCCGCACATCTTTTATCCTGCCGACTTCATTTACAGCATAAATGAGGCTTCTTTTCTTTGAGATACAAAAGTAAGATGGATTTGTACCTGCATCCGACTCTGAAACTGTGGTAAAGGTCCCCTTCGAAAGATCAACATCAATTATGTGAAGCCCTTTTTCGCCTTCCTTAGCATATTTTCCGACATAGAGCCGGGAAAGCTGGCAATTGGCAGCATCTGAAAACAAGACTGCTAATAACAGCACCAGTCCGAAATATAAAATCTTTTTCATTTTTAGTTTTAATGTTATCAGTTACACTTCGAAACTATCGCATTCACGGTAAGCCTCTATAACTCTTGCCTCTCCCTCCTTTGTCCTGTTTTTCATGCCGTGCTCCATACATATAACTCCCTGGTAGCCTTTCTGATAGATAAACTTAAAAACATTCTTATAGTTTATCTCTCCGGTTGTTGGCTCCATCCTGCCAGGATTATCGCCACAATGCAATGCTCCTATCTCGCTCCATGCAGCATCCAGGTTCGGAATCAGATTTCCCTCTGTTATCTGCTGATGATATAAATCCAGGTTTATTTTGCATGAGGGGCGGTTCACTGCCCTGCAAATTGAATAAGTCTGCGGCACTCCTGTAAGGAACAGACCCGGATGATCCCTCAGGGTATTGAGAGGTTCCAGTACAATTGTCAGTCCTGCCGGTTCAACGATATCACAACAGTACCTCAGGTTATCGATCACGTTAGCAGTCTGAAAATCGCGGTCAAGCTTTTCATCATATCTTCCGGGAACAACAAGAGCCTGCTTTGCCCCGGTCCTTTTTGAAACCTCAACACCCTCTTTCATCTTATTGATGAGCATTTCACGTGTCTCAGGCTTGTTAAGTACAAATGAGGTAACTGAAAAATCGGCGTAAAGGACGAATGGCCCAAAGTCCATCCCTAACCGCTGCAGCTCACTCAGATACTTTACCTGGTCTTCAGGAGAACGACCCATAAGCCCGTTATCGAACATGGCTCTGAAACCCATGTCATTACAGAATTTGATATTATCGATAATATCATTGCCTGCATGTTCGCGGAACATCCCTACTGAAGGTGCATACTTCAGTTTGAATGGTGTAACCGCATCGGGGGTTTTTGCTTTGGTTTTCTTCTTCCCGTCCTGGGATCCAAAAACTGCAGGAGCAGCCAAAATGGCGGCTCCTGCTAATGTGGCTCTTTTTATGAAATTCCTTCTTGAATCTATCATAACAGAATCTTATTGGTTATATCATCTAAAACCGACTGTTTGTTACTGCCCGGGAACGTATGGAAGACCGGCGACCGGTACTTCCTTAGGGATGTTAACAGGTCCAAAATCAAATACTTCAGGCCCAAGCTTAAGGTCGGAGTTCATCATCTCTTCGTAAGTTGTCTCCTTGCCTGTATAGGCCGATATGCGTCCCATAATGCCAACCATAGTTGAGATGGCGGTGTTTTCCAGTTCGTTGAATGCCTGACCGCTGCGAATGGCGGTAACCAGGTTGATATGTTCCTGAACATAAGGATCAACGCTTACATTGTTGGTTGGTTTGCTGTCTTTATCAAGCGGATACCCGTACTTCCAGAGTTCATTTCCGGTTAAGTCGAGAACCACGTTCCTGCAGTTTGTGGAGCCTTTTGCTCCCTGTAATCTTTCGGATACGTTGTTGACACAGCCGTTTATCTGCCTGCACATGCTGTGAGCATGAATTCCATTTTCAAAGGTATAGTCTATACTGAAATTATCATACTGATCACCTGTCACCCTTCTGAGCCTTGATCCGAAACCAACAGCTTTAACCGGGTGTGACCCTGTAAACCAGTTCAGTACATCGAGGTTATGAACATGCTGTTCCACAATGTGATCGCCGGAAAGCCAGGTCCAGTTCACCCAGTTACGTATCATGTATTCCATTTCGCTCCATTTCGGGTTTGGATCGCGATGCCATAGCTTGCCGCCATTCCAGTATACTGTTCCTCCAACGATATCCCCGATGAGTCCCTGTGCAACCTGCTGCCAAGTAGCAACATAGTCGCGCTGATGCCTCCTCTGGGTACCTGTTGCAATGCTCAGTTCAAGTCCTTTTGCTTTCTGGGCAGTTGCCATGACTGACCTTGCGCCAACAGGATCAACACAAACAGGTTTTTCAGCAAAGATATGCTTCTTGGCCTGGACGCAGGCAGCAAGGTGCTCAGGACGAAAATATGGAGGAGTGGCAAGAATTACAATATCAACTCCTGAATCAATTACTTTCTGGTAAGCATCGAAACCAACAAAGCAATTTTCAATGGGAACATCCTGTCCCTTTTCTTTCTTTATAGCTTCCCGGCAGGAATCAACCCGATCCTGGAATGTGTCGGCCAATGCAGTAACCTGCAGACTCGGGCCGGCACTCAGAAAGTTAATAGCAGCGCCGGTTCCACGTCCGCCGCAACCTATCACACCTGCTTTTAACACCGGCCCGTCAGGAGCCTGGTCAAGCATTGTCGGAACAGCAACGACCTTTTTACTTTCGCGTGAACAGCCTGCAATGATTGATGGAACCACAATACCTGCTACACCTGCTGTTGCTGCTTTACCAAGAAAATTACGTCTTGAAATGCTGAATTTTTTCATACTGATAAGGTTAGGTTTTATGAAAAGAATTATTAGTCTGCAATTTGGTTGAACCTCTGTAAATATAAATAATAAAATATAATATTATACTGAAGGTTAAGGTTTTTTAACTATTTAATGATGTGGTTTCATGGTGAAACATTTCCTGTTTTCTCATCAAACTCGCATACTACCCTGAAACCAACATTGAAACAGTCGGAGTACCACCAGATGCTCTTTGGCATCTGAGGGTCGGTTTTCAGCCATGCTTCTGTACGGGTATAATCGCGGGCCGCACTTCTCAGAACATCTGCAGTGCTCTGGAATGAACCCCCTCTTACAACATGTTCATCACCGCTATCAGGTCCTTTCGGATCCTTCACAACCCCATCAGGATATAGTGAATAGGCATCGGGCTGATACCAGTCTGAGCAGAATTCGGCAACATTTCCCGGCATGTTTCTCAGGCCGAAAGGATTGGGTTTTGCTCTGTCGGGTGGTTGCGTCTTGGATAAGCTGTTTGCTTTATATACAACGTATGTATTTATAACTGCAGTATCGTTTTTGGAGAGCTTAGCCTTCAGTCCTGTCTTTTGAAATTTATTTGGATCTCCGGGGAAGAAATATGGGCCATCAGAACCTGCCCTGCAGGCATATTCCCATTCCGCTTCAGTAGGCAGACGGTAAGTTTTCCCGGAAACGGAACTAAGCCATTTACAATATGTTTCTGCGGCATGATAAGAGAAGGATATAGCAGGGCGTCTTCCCATTCCCCATCCCTGATCGGGTTGTCCGTAGGGAGGAGTTGCTCCGGAAATTGCATCGGTCTTATCAGACTTTATTTTTCTTGTTCCCTCAGTATCAGTCGTTCGACCTTCTGCAGCAGTCTGTACATAGAATGCAAGATATTCATCCCAGGTGACTTCAATTTCGGCCATAAAGAAAGGGCTGATCTCCACCTCACGTTTCGGTCCTTCGTCAGGCTTCCTGAATGGTTCATCATCAGGACTGCCAATTCTGAATTTACCTCCCGGAACAGCCACCATATTGAAAGCAACTGAAGAGCCGGGTATCTTCTCGGTGTAATTTATGAATTCTGATACTTCTGCAGGTACGGTAAAGATCTCTTTTGGCGCAGCAGAAGTAGCTCCGAAAGTTGCATTGCTTCCATGGGTATACCCTTCAATATGATGCCCTGCATTCAGATGACAATTTATACAGTGAAGCTCATCGGTCTTTTTTGTCTGGGTATAATAGAGATGTGCATTCTCCCCTTCCTTTGTAAGCTTCGCAGGGAAAAGGTTCACATGACATTTAGTACAGCTGCTCTCAAAAACATGCCCCCTGGCAATTTCAAGTCTTCCGCGCTCTTCCCAGTTAAACGATGCAGAGTCCTTGGTCCAATAGCTCCAAAGATCCCTTAATCCTGTAGTAGCTTTTGCCCATAAATAATTATCGCCTTTAGGAGGAAGATGGCACTCAACACATCCGATCCGCGATCCTGACTTCGTATCATAATGAACTGACTTCTTCCAGGCTGCATCGGCCAGGGGGTGAATATGGCACGACATGCAAAAGTCATTTGATGAAGTTGTATCTATTGCCTTACCCCCACCAAGTATCAGCAAAACGCCTACAATCAGTCCCGGTAAAAACCATAAGAGAAATCTCTTCATAATTTAAAAAATTTGAGGCTTAAGATATGCAAATATCTCTCACAAGAAACATAGTGTGATTATTTTCACAATAAAAACTGACAAAACCAGTTACAGATTGTTATAATATAAAACAGTAATTTTATAACTTAAAAATCCAAATTGATTTTTTTGAGCTAACGGATCGTACTTCGTCCATACACTCTCGTGTTGGTTCTCATATTTACCTCCTTTCTTTCTTTTTATGCCGTTTAAATGAGCCTGTCAAGCTCCTCCCATTCGGCTTTATAAAATTGATATTCATTCATTTTAAGTTCTGTTTGATGCCCGTTTCTGGTTATCTTTGCAGGTACGGCAATAAACCACTCAATAAAACAGCGATGTTCCTGCTTTGTAAATCTATTTTTCTTCTGGTGCACCCTCCGGCTGGTGGTTGTTTTTTTGTTTGTGATTTATAGGTTAACAACTTAAATATAAACATAATACATCACCTTTTCTAATTTTTATTTTACATTTTTAAGTGTTATCTTAATTTGCGATACAGCACGAATAGTTAGAGTGATTTTGTATCATTTTTACGCCTCTATTTGAAGCTCATATCTGGCTTTTCGAATTCGGCGGCCTAATCACCGGAGTTTACTTCATCTGCCGTTCAATACAAGCTCACTGAATCGATTCATGCCTGTACCGCCATCGGAGCCCGCATCATAGATGTATCCATATACTCTCATGCCATCTTTGCGGGTGTATACGTTTCCACGGACCCACGATCCAAGTATGTTGTCGACCCGGAGCTTCGGAGGTTGCCATCCACCATTGTCGTGCGTGCTGAGGATGCTTCGGGAAGACTCAGCAATGAAAATCGCATACACTGTCTCGCCGTCGATGGCAGCATCGGCACCGGCTTGATGTGAGTCGACGGCGTCGGTGACCACCCTTAGATCGGTTACCATGACTGCATCCGTAGGCGGGGCATCATTTACAATCCGTCGTTCCCAAAGGTTCCCGCTTAAGAGCCGATAAATAATGACGACCTCATTCTTGTGGGGAATAAAGAGAAGTGGAAGCACTGCGCCATATTCCGCCCTTGAAGTCCCGGCACCTGTCGCTACCTGTTGCCTTGACGTGAAGGTACCATCGGGAAGAAACCGTCGATACCAGATGGTGCCATCGGTTCCATAATAGGCGAGATGAATAATGTCGTTTGCACCGAGCACTGCTTGTGGCCCAGCCTGGTTGGGTTGAAGGTCGAGATCAAGTGTTTTTACCTGGCTCCATGTGCCTTCGGGCGAGCGTATACTGTAATGTATTTTTTCTGTACCAAGATAAAACGCGACTATGCTTCCGTCTGAGCGCACTACCATCGACGCATTCTGGGCGATGGCGTTCACGGATCCAGCCAACTCGTCCCGGATAGCCCAGGTATCAGGGTGGGTTGGATGATCAGACGTACGGAAAGTATGATAACGCACAGATTGGGTCACTTGGTGAATAATATGAATCGTGTTATCCAATAGTCGCGAGTCAACCGATTCGAGGTCATTTGTCCTGGGGCGGTTTGCTCCATCCATTTCGTACCAGGTACGTCCGTTGTCCGTGGACTTTATCATCATGAACATATTATCCGTCTCTGTCGGTTCCATGATGAAGTAAAGATTTCCGTTGGAGGCCTGCCAAGGGCCGATCCGGCCAGGGGTTTCTACGAATGTCCCGCCAACATGGCCGAGCGGGATGGACAGGCGGAGTGCTGGATTATGTTCATTTCCCAGTGCGGTTCCTTCAGTGTCGATCATCCTAAATTCGAATGTATCACCTTCATTGTTGGTCACTGCCCCATCAGCAAACCGGCGAATGACCACCGGCCATTCGAACTCGCCATGAACATTCGCGCCGCTCCATACAGGCGTAAATTCGACGAAACTAATACCAGTGCCAGCCTGGAATGGTGCGGCCGAACCTTTCAACAGATCGTTGGTTGACATGCCGTGCTCGTAGGCTGGGCAGGTAACTATACTGATTCGCGGGGTTTTGGCTTCTCCATTGAAGGAGAATTTCCGAAAATCGATTGTACTATTCGACGGAACCTGAAATCCAAGTTTTGAGTGCGGGATATCAGTATCAAGCTTGACATCCATTTCCAGCATATCATTCTGGAAATTAATTTCAATCCTGCGGTTTTCGGTTTCAATTTCGATTTCGAGCCATTGGCCAGTAGTAATAACGGTGGTTCTCTCGACGAGAATCCTTTCTATCCCATCAATAATATGGCTCACACGTATCGTGCCAGGTGTAGGCTCGAGCTGTACGAGACAGTAGTTACTGATATCGGCATAGCCCACAACGAACGCGATCCCGCGGTGATTTTCAGGGGCCAATCGGAATTGAGATGCAATTTCTGTAGCCTCCCAAGGTGGGGTGAAGAGCCATACAAGCGGCTCTTTATCCGATTTGGCTCGTAGAGCGTTCTGATGGTTATCGGTCACTACGACCAATTCTGAGGAATTGCCCTTCACAACAGTCCATCCCTCAGGTTGCGTGCCGGCCTCAAGTTGTTTAAAATTCATACTAATATAGCGTTCCGGGTGGGGGAAGTCGTGTGCCTCGACATTGGTCCAGACTCCGCTATTTAGTCTGTACTGAAGCCGGAATTGCCGACCACTAGTTGGTCCTGCAGGGCGCTCCAATTCAAATCGAATGCGGAAAGGTTGGTCTGCGTAAATGGGAACATTCTCATTCAGTGCACCAGCCCATCCTACTTCAGAGTTTAACGTCGCAGCAAAGTCGGAACGAACGCGAAATCCAGGTTTGCCGCGCCCGTCCATCTTCGCAGGTTGCTTTGTACAGGCGGTGAGCAAGAGGGTCATCAAGAATAATGCAAAAATCAGATTGTATTTCATCAGCGTGTTATCCATAGAAAATATAAATAAAGAGTTAAACTTAAATATTCAAATTGAATTTTTTGAGCTAAAGGAACGTAATTCGCCAAGGTTAATGTTTCCCCTGCCATCACATGCCCTTTTACCTGCTCAATCCATGTCTCACTGGTAGAGCGTTGTTTGTAAAGCTCATGCAATTCAATAGCATCCATATTAAAGCTGCTGATGTAACAAACATACTGGGAAACCGGTAATATCGTTTCTGTCCAAGATAGGTAACCCGTACCTATTCCTTTACCATCCACATGGCCTTAAATACCCGTGGTTTGTCCCATCCATTTGCCTTATAACTAAAGGCGGCAATCCTACAAATCTGACCTATACCACTTATAGAGGCCAGTGTGATTGCCATCAAAACCTGGTTGATCCTGCTAAATAATCTATTCTGCAAGGCAGATTTAACAGGGTTGATACAAAACTTTGTGGCATTGTGCCACTCAATGGGAAAAGTTGAGCTAATGGATCTTATGATGTTTTGGCGATTCATGTATTTTGCTACCATATTCAGTCCATCGTATTTAGTGATGTTACTTCCTGTAAATGAAGCTTTGACAACTTTTGTTTGGTCGTTTTATTTTCTTTTTATATTTTTCATCTTTAAAGTGATGTTTTTTTGTTTGTGATTTTTGCGTTAACGACTTAAATATAAACAAAATACATCACTTTTTCCAATTTTTATTTTGTATTTTTAAGTATAAGAAATTTGTCACTTATGAAAAGGATATTTATTCTGCTGCTGACGTTTGGTTTTGCTGTTACTGCTTTTTCACATCCGTGGAAGCCCCGGCATTATATCATAGTTGACACTGATGCAGGAGTAGATGACATGAAAGCAATTTCGATGCTGCTTGCCTCGCCCGACATCAGGGTGCTTGCAATAACCGTTTCACCCGGAGCGCTGAATGCAAAGGCCGCCTGGGTAAAAGTAAAAAGCCTTCTGAATGGATTTTACCACGAGGGCATACCTGTAGGGATAAACACTTCATGTAAATTCAGATCGCCTGATCTCCCATTGGCATTGAACTATGTATGGGGAGAGGAAAATCAATTATCAGGAGATATAGCCCCTGAATGTATTGGTGTTATACGCGAAATACTGAGCACAGAGAATAATAAAATCAGTATGGTATGCCTCGGAAGCCTCTCAACTGCAGCTTCTGCTTATGCGGAGATCCCTCAGTTCAGGCAAAAGGTAAAAGGGATCATATGGAGCGCTGACGGGCTGAATGACAAAAAGGGCTTTAACTATAAGATTGATGCTCAGGCTGTCAGTAAAATTTTCGGAAGTGGCATCCAGGTAACCGTAGTAAAAGGAACAGGCGACATGAAATTATATGACGCTGACCTAAACAACAATATCTCATTTGTACATTCTGCGTATGCAAAGAGATTAACAGAATTTTTTACATCAGAAAAGGCAAAGAACCACAATTTTTCATTTGGAATGACTGATGATGCGATACCAGTTTACATGCATTACCCTCAATTATTCAATGCCGAAACAACAGCGAAAGGCATTGTTGCATCGCCTGCCGACATAGGCCTGATCAGGGAAAAGACTCTGCGGATACTTAAAGGGGAAACGGTTGAAAGAAATCAGGTTATAAAGGAATTTCCGCTGACTCCTTCATTCTATTTCGCAGATATTGAACCATCTGTAACGGATATAATCAACAAATACGGTTTGGATGAATGGGTGTCAGGAGTGATCGCAAATGAGTTACACAGGCATCTTGGTGTTTTTGCCATAATAGGTGTTAAAATGGGGATCAGGGCCAGAGAATATTTCAATACAGGGGTGGATGAATTTATGGTCACCTCATCAGCAGGCTCCGAACCTCCAATGAGCTGCATGAATGATGGTCTCCAGGTAAGTACCGGAGCAACACCGGGCCACGGTCTGCTTACTGTTAAGCATGAATCGCCTGCATTACCTTCAGCCGAATTCATTTATATGAACCGAAAAATAAGGCTGACCCTTAAACCTGAAATTGCATCGCTCATAAGCAATGAACTAAAGGAGATAAACTTTGTCTATGGCCTCGACAGTGACATTTACTGGGAACTGGTCAGGAAGAACTCTATCAAATACTGGCTGAATCTCGACAGGCACGACATCTTTGTAATAGAAAGACTTTAGGGGAGAGAGGGTGAAGGGGAGAAAATATTGAGTGATTATCAAACAATTGGGGCATGATTTTTGTTTTTTAGTTAAATTACTACCTTTAATTATATGAAAAAGGTTATTGTTCTGATAATATTTTATACCCTGCTTTTTTCAGGTTGTGAAAAAAACAACTATGATGCACCAGGGTGTATTAAGGATAAGATCAGGGAATTTACCAAAACGGTTATTTGTGATTCCGGAGCTTCAGTCTCACTCTATATATTAAACGGGAAAAATGTTTATGTATTTTCTGATGGTTCATGCGGCGCCGACCTGGGAGCTGCTGTCTATTCAGAAGACTGCTACTCTCTGGGCTTCCTCGGAGGGATTACCGGAAACACTATCATACAGGGTGTTAAATTTTATGATAAAGCAGATTTTGTAAAGAGGATCTGGAAGAATTAAAACAACCTCACCCCCTCCCGTTCATCGCTCCCGGGAGAGGGGTTGGAGTGAGGTCTTCTATTTGTTGTAATTATCAAAAAAATCATTTCCCTTATCGTCGGTGATAATGAATGCAGGCATGTTTTCAACCCGTATTTTTCGTATAGCTTCCATACCCAGATCTTCAAAATCCACCATCTCAACAGATTTTATGTTCTCCGCAGCCAGTATGGCAGCCGGACCTCCTATAGAGCCCAGGTAAAATCCTCCATACTTCTTGCATGAATCAATAACCTGACGGTTGCGGTTGCCCTTGGCAAGCATGATCAGCGATCCCCCAAGGCTTTGGAAAAGATCAACATATGTATCCATTCGACCTGCAGTTGTCGGGCCAAAACTACCCGAAGGCATACCTGCAGGTGTCTTTGCCGGTCCGGCATAATAAACGGGGTGATTCCTGAAATATTCCGGCATAGGTTTGCCTTCATCCAGCATCTTTTTGATCCTTGCATGGGCAATATCTCTTGCTACAATAAGTGTACCTGTAAGACTTAGCCTGGTCTTTACCGTGTATTTTGTCAGCTCTGCAAGCACCTCCTTCATAGGACGATCGAGATTGATTTCAACCGGTTTTTCAAGTTCCGGGGCCTTTGCAGGCATAAACTTTTCAGGATTACGTTCCAGCTCTTCCAGGAATATCCCATCGCCGGTGATCTTTGCTTTTATATTCCTGTCGGCACTGCAGCTTACGCCAATCCCCACAGGGCATGAAGCTGCATGCCTCGGAAGACGTATTACCCTTACATCATGTACAAAATATTTGCCACCGAACTGGGCTCCTACTCCGTATTCATGACAGATCTTCTCAATTCTTTTTTCCCACTCAAGATCCCGGAAAGCGCGTCCTCCCTCATTGCCTGTAACCGGCAAATGATCGAAATAACCTGCAGATGCCTCTTTTACTGTTTTCAAAGTTGCTTCAGCAGAGGTACCTCCGATAACAAGCGCCAGGTGATATGGCGGACAGGCTGATGTTCCGAGTTCCCTGATCTTTTCCTTAACGAATTTTACCAGGGATTCCTCATTCAGGAGTGATTTGGTCTGCTGATAAAGGAATGTCTTGTTTGCAGAACCTCCTCCCTTGGTGATAAAAAGAAACTCATACATATATCCCTCTCCCGAATAGATGTCTATCTGGGCAGGCAGATTCGATCCGGTATTCTTTTCATCAAACATTGTAAGAGGAACTACCTGTGAATACCTTAGGTTCTTATTTTTATATGTTTCATAGATTCCCTTTGACAGATACTCAGCATCATTGACACCGGTCCATACCTGTTCACCCTTCTTTGCCATAACAATTGCTGTTCCCGTATCCTGGCACCATGGCAGATCTCCCTTTGCAGAGATAACTGTATTCCGAAGCATCATGTAAGCTACAAAACGGTCATTGTCAGTCGCTTCCGGGTCCTTAAGAATGACAGCCAGCTTTTCAAGATGCGATGTCCTCAGATAAAATGAAAGATCCGAAACAGCTTCCTTGGCAAGAAGTTCAAGACCCGGAGGATCGACCTTCAGGATTTTTCTGCCATCAGCTTCAACTATCTTAACATAATCTTTTGTAAGAAGGCGGTACTTAGTTGAATCCTTATCAATCTGAAAAGGTTTTTCATATCTGAATTCCGGCATGATAAAAGATTTTTCGTTAGTAATGAAAGATCTTCAAGAAAGATGCTTTCTCAAAAATACAAAAAAATCCTTTAACCACAAAGGTCACAAAGGAATCACACAAAGAACACAGAGATAGTCAAAAAAACAGATTTTCTTAGTGCCCTCTGTGCAATATTCTTTGTGTGGTTAAAAACTATTCCTGACTTACTAACTTCAATGTAACCTCGCCTTTGAAATTGTCACCGGGCATCAAAGGCTTTCGTTCATGCTCAAGGTGTGATGCAAAAAATATCTCAGCTCCGCCGTTTGAATAGTCTGCCACAAGAAAATCCACCTGGTTTGCACTTACCCATTGAGCCTGAAGAAGGAATGTTGTTGAATACAAAAATGACATCAGAAGGTACCTTTTACTCATAATACTGGTTTTACAGGATATTAATAAATTCAAAATTCTCTTTAACTCTTATTCCTTTTTCGGTCATTTCAAGAGTGCAGCATTCTACATGTTCATCATGCTGAAAAATTAGAATATAATTGTTCTCCAGAGCCTCCTGAAGTATCCTCTCCTTCTCTTCGATTGTCTTCAGAGTTTCAATATCATAACTCATGTTCCATAAGAGGGGTATATGAGCAGCGGTTGGTATAAGGTCGCCTGTATACACAAAAGTCTTTTCGTTATATTTTATAACTGGTATCATTAACCCTGGAGTATGACCGTAGCATATTCTTACAGAAAATCCCGGAAACAATTCCCCTTCATCTTCAATAAGATTAAGCTTGCCGCTTTCTTTAACGGGTAAAAAGTTCTCCTCTGGATATGCATCTTCTTCCCTTGGATTATTCTTTACTGCCCATCCCCACTGAGCTCTGCTTACATGATATGCAGCTCCGGGAAAAACCGGCTCATATCCCTTTCCGTCTGCAGATCTCTTAATGCCTCCGCCGCAATGGTCGGCATGAAGGTGAGTCAGGAATACGTCTGTAATATCTTCAGGAGTGTATCCTCTGCGTTCAAGCCCTTCAATCAATCCTTCTCCTCCATGCAGGTTTACATGTCTGAAGAACTTTTCATCCTGCTTATCGCCCCAGCCGGTATCAACCAGGATTATATGGCCCGCTGTTTCAACAATCAGTGACCTTAGTGTAAGCACTATAAGGTTCATCTGATCAGCAGGGTAAACTCTTGACCATAATACTTTTGGAATTACACCAAACATTGCACCTCCGTCGACTTTGAAGTTGGATATATTGAAAAGATTGAGTTTCATCAGGCTTTTTTTATTATACAATATTAAGAATTTTAATACCTTTAAAATCGGTAATATGAAATCAATATTTAAAATTCAACCCATGAAAAAAGCTCTTACAATAATTATTTGTCTTGTTACTACATCTGTTCTGATTGCGCAAACAGGAAAAGTCTCTGACAATCTTTCGTTGCCGAGTACGATATTAAAAATGGACCGTAAATATGCAATCTATCTCCCTCCTGATTATGAGACATCAAGCCGTAGTTACCCTGTACTTTATCTCCTTCACGGAGCCGGTGATGATCAGACCGGCTGGGTACAATTCGGAGAGGTGCTGTATATTGCTGACAAAGCAATAAATGAAGGTGTTGCAACTCCTATGATCATTGTGATGCCTGATGGAAATACGGGCCGCCGAGGATATTTCAACAGTCCTAAGGGAGACTGGCTTTACGAGGATTTCTTTTTCCAGGAATTCATGCCCTACATTGAAAAAACTTATCGAATCAAAGCTGATAAGCATTATCGCGCAGTTGCCGGTCTCTCAATGGGAGGTTACGGCACATTCATATATGCACTTCATCATCCGGAATTGTTCGCCTCAGCATGTCCGCTCAGTGCTGCCACGGGACCAAAAACTTTGGAAGAACTTAAGACTGACAGGCTTCTGCAATCAACCGACGATGTTACTGATGCACAAAAGGAGGCATATTTCAAAAGCTACAGTGTGCTTAATATCATTGAAAATATTCCTGATGACCAGATAAAATCAAATAAGCCTGAGGATCAGAAAAAGAGGGTCAGATGGTATATTGATTGCGGTGATGATGATTTTTTATATGAAGGCAATGCACTGGTCCACATCGCAATGCGCAAAAAGGGAATTGCTCACGAATACAGGGTGCGCGACGGTATTCACAACTGGGTTTACTGGCGTGCTGCACTACCAAAGGTTATGGAATTTGTAACGATGGATTTCCATCAATTCTAAACGGAATGCTTTTGGGGGCCTTTTGATGTGAGAAGGAACATAATCCTGAGCATGAATCTTATCGTCTGGTATGAGCTCCAGTCAAATAGCCTGTTGGGCCAGGTTTTCCTGTGGATATAGTTCTCGAAGGTAACCTGGCGACAATCATTTTTGATAAGGTTGGTCAGCAGTTCATCAAATGTTCCTGTAAAATCCTCATCAAGGATATTAACATTCATCTCAATGCTGCCATAGTCACTCAGGTGATTGAGGTTATAGCTGCCTATTGTACACCAGATACCATCAACCGTGGCTATTTTAGCATGAAGGTTCGAAGGAAGGTATTCATATATCTTTATATTATTCCTGAGTATAAACCTGTACAGAAAGTTGGTTGCCCGTTTGAACATGGGTGCATCTGATTCAGCAGAAAGGACAATTGTTATATTAACGCCACGACGGCTTGCATTCCTGAGTAACTTTCGCTCATTCCTGCCGGGAAGAAAGTAGCTGGCCATTATTATCATCTTCTCCCTCGAGTGCTTAAGAGCCGACCTGTAGCTTTTCAGTATCTCAATCTTGTTCCTGTACCAGTTATTCTGAAGCACTTTAATTCTGACATTATCCTCATAATATACAGGATTATGGACCATTTCACGCGATCGTTCATTTCTTTTCAGGAACGCCTTGTTCCACAGCTTCTTAAGGATAAATAATACATTAACACATTCAGGTCCCTTAACAGAAACTGCAAAATCAAGCCACTCTTTCATCCCTCGTTTTCCATGGTACCGGTTTGCAACATTCATTCCTCCGATTATAGCATGTTCTCCGTCCACAAGCAGAACTTTATGATGCAGCCTTAAGCTGAGCTGAAAATCCCTTGAAATCATTACCGGAGAAAATCTGCGGAAGAAAACTCCTGCTTTCTCAATCTCCTCCTCAAGATTCCCGGGGAATGATCTTCCTCCGTAAGCATCAAGAAGGAAATAAACTCTGATGCCCTTTTCCGACGCCCTTTTCAGTGCAGAAACAACTCTTTGTCCGGTTTCATCATTATCAACAATATATGTCTGGAAGTGAATGAAATGTTTTGCACTGTCAATTGCTTCTTCACATGCCTCAAAATAGGAGCTGCCGCTCCTGAGCAACCTGACAGAATGACCACTCTTATATTGATGACGCGAGGGTAATTTCATTAGTCAAATGAGATTTGTTTCCTCATTACAAATATATGACTTTAAGTAAGAAGAATCAGGTTGCAGCAGAATACAAATAATAAGTGTTATTTTTAACCTTATTTTCAGAATTTGTAATATGAAAAGAAGAAAGATGATTGAAAGCATGGCCGGAGCAGCTGTTGTCACCGCAGTAAATCCACTGAACCATGTTCTGGCCGGAACAGAGGAGGAAAGCATTACCCTTAAAGGGAATATACGTCATTCGGTAAGCCAGTGGTGTTATGACGACATTCCCCTTGAGCAGTTTGCAAAAGCCTGCAAGGAAATGGGACTGGAATCAATTGAACTTCTCGGGGAAAAAGACTGGCCTGTGGTTCGGAAGGCAGGATTGAACTGTGCTGTCGGTTATGCAACTGACTGGGGAATCCCCAAAGGATTCAACCGGTTGTATAATCATGAGAAACTAATTTCAGACTTTAATGCAATGATCCCTAAAGCTGCTGCTGCCGGAGTCCCTGCACTTATCTGTTTTTCAGGCAACAGGGAGGGGCAGGATGATAACGAGGGGCTCCTTAACTGCGCAAGAGGATTACGCCAGGTTATGCCTTTGGCAGAAAAATATGAAGTAACAATTGTAATTGAACTGCTGAACAGTTATCAGCATGAGGATTATCAGTGCGACAGAACCAGCTGGGGAGCAGCCCTTTGCGAAATGGTAGGATCAGAAAGATTTAAGCTCTTATACGATATTTACCATATGCAGATAATGGAAGGCAATATTATTGAGACTATCACAAAATACAGTCAGTATATAGGGCATATCCATACAGGAGGTGTGCCGGGCAGGCATGAACTTGATGAAACTCAGGAACTGTATTATCCTGCTATAATGAATGCACTGGTTAAAACAGGCTATAAAGGGTATGTAGGGCATGAGTTTGTCCCCACGATGAAGGATAAACTGGAATCGCTGAGAAGATCCGTGCTTATCTGTGATGTATAATATGAAAATACATTTCATTGTCATTTTCTGAACAAAACCGGGTTTTATGCTGCAACACACAACAGGGTTGTTCCTGTAAAAGTATTCGGAGAACATAATATGCAAAACCTTTCAGCAGCAAAAGAGGCCTGCATGTTGTCGGGTATCAGTGAGGATGATTTCTACAATACGATTATGAGCTTTGAAGGCACCTCTCATCTCCTGTTTACCTTTTTATGAGTTCGGGAGACTTTAATGGATTCGAAATTACAGGATTATTGGACTAAGCTATGATAATTGAATATGTTTAAATAAACTTAAATATGAAAACCCAAACAGAAATGCGGAATAGCTACAGAGGAAACTACTGTTTCCGGACCAGCGTTGTTGCTTTGAGCTCTTTCTTGATGGCAGTTTCTTTTACCGGATGCATTTCAGATGACCTCCCTTCCTCCAAAAATACGGGCACACTAAGAGTATCAGCTGATAACCCCCGGTACTTTGCTGATAGTACAGGTAATATTGTCTATCTGACAGGAGCACATACATGGTCAAATCTTATGGATGCTGATACAAATTTTCCTCCTGAACCCTTCGATTTTAACAAATACGTCAACTGGTTAAAGGAGCATAATCATAATTTCATCAGGATGTGGACCTGGGAAATGTTAACCTGGCAATCCAGGACATATCGTCCTGATAATTCATTGAAAATCTATCCTCATCCCTATGAACGAACCGGTTCCGGTTTTGCAACAGACGGAAGGCCGAAATTTGACCTTACGCGTTTTAATCAGGAGTATTTTACCAGACTCAGAGAAAGAATAGAAAATGCAGGTAAACATAACATATATGTATCTGTAATGCTCTTTGAAGGCTGGTCAATGCAATTTGCAACTGACGGTTGGAAGAACCACTTTTTTAATCCTGAAAATAATATAAATGGAATAAACGGCGACATCAATAATGATGGAAGTGGTCTGGAGATTTACACCCTTGCTGATACAACAATAACAGGGTTGCAGGAGAAATATGTGAAACATGTAATTGATGCTGTGAACCATCTTGATAATGTACTCTTTGAGATCTCCAATGAAAATCATCCCCCTTCAACAGAATGGCAATATCATATGATAAATCTTATTCATGATTATGAAAAACAAAAACCAAAACAACACCCGGTGGGAATGACTTTCCAGTATAAAGGAGGAAGCAATGATGCTCTTTTTGCCAGTCCGGCAGAATGGATCTCACCAAATAATAGGTCAAACAATGTGGATGTCAGGAATGATCCCCCTGCAGCTGACGGCAGGAAGGTGATACTATATGACACTGATCATCTGGGAGGTATCTGGGGAAATCAGCCATGGGTATGGAAAACATTCTTAAGAGGTATGAATCCCTTATTTATGGATCCATACGATGGCGCTTTTATTCCTGATCCACCGGATAAAAACTGGGAACCTGTTCGGAAAAACATGGGGTACACACTCAAATATGCAGCACGGATGAATCTGAAGAATGCCATTCCCCACAATGAACTTTCAACTACAACATATTGTCTGGCTGATCCCGGGATGGAATATATTATTTATCAGGAGATCTCTGATTCTTCATTCGATGCAAGCCTGGTAAAAGGCAGATATAAATACGAATGGTTTAATCCAACCAAGGGTATTGTGGAAGAATCAGGAACCATTAAAGTACCCGATGGTAAAAGAACTTTTAAAGCAAGATTCAGTGGAGATGCTGTACTATATCTGAAAAATTCCCGAAAAGTCAGTAAATAAAATCTGAAAAGAATTGTATTCGACCTTGAATATCATGGATATGATCAGGCAATAGCACAAGTTGCCAGGGCAATGAAAAAAATCAAATAGTGTTTTTTAGGTTAAAAAATTTTGCAGATTTAAAAAAACATCGTTTCTTTGCATCCGCATTTAAAAGTTCTTTGCATGGTCCATTCGTCTAGTGGTTAGGACGTCAGGTTTTCATCCTGGTAACAGGGGTTCGATTCCCCTATGGACTACAAAAATAAATTTAAGACAATAACTGTAAAAGCATGGCAAATCACAAGTCGTCAGTAAAAAGGATCAGGCAGACTGAAGTAAGAAAAGAGAACAACAAGTATTACGCAAAAACAACCCGTAATGCTCTCAAGGCTCTTCGCGCCACAACCAACAAGGAAGAGGCATCAACCCAGCTTCCAAAGCTTACATCAATGCTTGACAAGCTGGCCAAGAAGAACATTATTCACAAGAAAAAGGCCTCCAACCTTAAATCTTCACTTGTAAAGCACGTTAACAGCTTATAAGAATTTATAATATTAAAAGAGGCTGTCCCCAGGTTGGTGGACGGCCTTTTTTTATTATCTTGCACAGACATTTCAAACTCGTGCTAAAATGTCAATCAAAATTACAGAGTGGGCTGTCGAGGACAGGCCCAGGGAGAAGCTTATTCAGAAAGGAACAGCCAGTCTGAGTGATGCTGAATTGCTTGCAATCCTTATCAGTTCAGGTACAAGGCATAAATCGGCAGTTGACCTTGGCCGTGAATTACTCGGCATAGTAAACAATAATCTCAACAGCCTTGGAAAACTATCGATTAATGATCTGAAAAAACTACATGGCATAGGAACTGCCCGTGCTGTGACCATAGCTGCGGCGCTTGAACTGGGACGCAGGCGAAAACTTGCTGAAGTGCCTGATGTACCACAGATAAAATGCTCAAAGGATGTTGCTGATATATTCCAACCACTGCTGTCGGACCTGCTACATGAAGAGTTCTGGATCCTGTTCCTCAACAGGTCAAACAGGGTCATAAACAGGATGAAACTCAGCCAGGGTGGCATAAGCGGAACTGTTACAGATGTCAGACTTGTTATGAAAAAGGCAATCGAATATCTTGCATCGGGTATCATAGTCTGTCATAATCATCCCTCAGGGAATCTCAATCCCAGTGAGTCAGATTCGAAGATCACCCAGAAAATAAAGGATGCCGGAAACCTTATGGATATACAACTTCTCGATCACCTGATAATCTCGGATAAGGACTACTACAGTTTTGCGGATAACGGGTTGATATGATATAAGACGGAAGACGGAAGACAGAAGACGGAAGGCGAAGTGAGGAGTGAGGTTAACGGTCATCCGAATAATCTGTTACAATTCTGACTGCAGAATTATCACTGCATGAACAGAGTAGTTCCTTAACAGATTTATGAAATACAGGATGAATAAAATCAGGTGCGATTTCAATAAGAGGCACAAGAACAAACCGGCGATCAGGAATATATGGATGAGGTATTCTCAGTTTATGGTAAGCTATGACGTGATCTTCATAAAACAGAATATCAATATCTATCACACGTGATGAATACTGCTTCTTATCTCTTACTCTTCCCATTGATCTTTCGATTTCAAGCAATGCATCAAGAAGATCAGGTGGTATAAGCTTTGTTTCAATCTTTATCACCATATTAAGGAACTGATTATCAGCATCGAACCCCCATGGTTCGGTCTCATAAACTGATGATGAAATTAAAATACTGCCAATCTCCTCCCCGATCCTGCAGAGAGCATTTTTCAGGTTCTCTTCCCTGTTCCCCAGATTTGACCCAATGCCCAGAAATACTTGTCTCATTGCCATTTCAATCATAATACAAAAGTATTAAATACATGCGTACCTTTACAGAATAATATAGTTTTTTATATATTTGAAACCCAATTAATAAACCTCCTTCACATGAAAAACTTTCTGAAATATACATTTGCAACTATAACCGGGATAATAATCACATCTATACTTTTTTTCATTATAATGATTGCAGCACTGAGCGCTCTTGTTGCATCAGGCGATAAACCTGTATCTGTAAGCGAAAATTCCATACTTGTGCTGAATGCCGGAGTCATTATACCTGACAGGGGAACTAAAAATCCATTTCAGGGACTCGATCTGATGGATATGACATTCACCCCGTCGGTAGGTCTGAATGAAATACTCCGGAATATTCAAAAAGCATCTGCAGACAGGAAAATCAAAGGAATCCTTATTGAGAACGGACTTCTTCCCTCAGGCTGGGCAACAACAGGCGAGATACGCAAAGCTCTGATGGAATTCAGGGATTCGGGTAAATTTGTCATCTCCTATGCCGATTACATACTCACACAACAATGCTACTATCTGTCAACAGCTGCCGATAAGATATACGTCAGTCCCGGATCAATGGTTGAATTCAAAGGACTCAGCAGCGAAGTAATGTTCTTCAAAAATGCACTGGAAAAACTGGGTATTGATGTCCAGGTAACCAGGCATGGCAAATTCAAGGGAGCTGTTGAACCATTCATTCTCGATAAACTCAGCGAGGAGAACAGGGAGCAGATAAAAGACTACACAGGATCAATATGGGAACATGTAATTGAGACTGTCTCTGAAGCCAGGGAGATTCCTGTAGAAAAGCTTCGCCAGGATGCCGATAACCTGACAGGCAATCTTGCTACCCTCGCTTATGAAAATAATCTGGTTGACGGACTTATGTACAGGGATGAACTGATTGACACTCTCAAAGCGCTTGCAGGCATTGAGAAAGAGAAGGAGCTGAAACTTGTAAAAATGACCAGATATGTCAAAGTACCGGATCCCGCAAAAGTCTTTACCTCCAAAAACAGGATCTCTGTAATATACGCCGAAGGGAATATTGTTGCAGGCAAAGGAAATGAGACAAATATCGGAGGCAGGCATTATGCCGAAGTAATAAGGAAAGAAAGGCTCGACACTGCAGTTAAGGCAATTGTACTGCGAGTTAACTCCCCCGGCGGTAATGCAATTGCATCGGATATTATCTGGCGGGAACTTATGCTAGCCGAAAAAGTCAAACCAGTAGTAATATCAATGGGGAATTATGCCGCATCCGGTGGATATTATATCTCAGCCCCGGCAACAAAAATATATGCAAGTCCTGCAACGATCTCGGGTTCAATTGGAGTATTCGGACTGCTTCCCAATGCAAGAACTCTCTTCGAGAAAAAACTGGGCCTCTCAACTGAGACCGTAAACACAAATAAGAATTCCGATTTCCCCTCAATCTTCCGGCCGATGAACAGCTATGAAAAAGAGATAATGCAGATGAGCATTGAGAAGGTGTACAGTGATTTCGTCAGTAAAGTAGCTGATGGAAGGAAAATTTCTTTCGATGCTGTCGACAATATCGGACAGGGAAGAGTATGGAGCGGAACCAGAGCTATGAAGATAGGACTGGTAGATGAGATGGGTGGACTGAATGATGCAATAACCGGAGCCGCACAGCTGGCAGGTATCGACAAATATAAAATCAGGGAACTTCCGCAACTTGAGGATCCTTATACCAGACTGTTAACACAGCTGAGCGAAGATGTTCGCATGAGCCTGCTTAGAAAAGAGCTTGGTGAATCGGTGGAATATTACAACAGGCTGATGGAATTGAAAGATCTCACAGGTATACAGGCCCTGCTTCCATATTTCATTGATATCCGCTGAAAAATGGGAAACGGCAGGATACTTCTATATCCTCTTTCGTTAATCTACGGACTGGTTACCGTCATCAGGAATTTTCTCTATAATACCGGGATATTACCTTCTGTTGAATTCCGTTTACCTGTAATATGTGTAGGAAACATTACTGTAGGAGGAACAGGGAAAACCCCTCATGCTGAATACCTGGCCGGATTGCTCCGAGAGAATTTCAAAGTAGCGGTACTCAGCAGGGGATATAAGAGGACCAGCAGTGGTTTCAGGGTGGTGACAACATCATCAACTGTAGCTGAATCAGGTGATGAACCATTACAGATATCGCGGAAATACCCCGATGTTCTGGTGGCTGTTGACAGAAACCGGGTTAAAGGGGTCAGGAGAATCATGGAATTACATCCTGAAACAGAAGTAATAATTCTTGACGATGCATTTCAGCACCGCAGGATCACACCGGGGTTTTCGATACTTCTGTCAGATTTTAACAGGCCGGTAATCAGTGACCACATGCTTCCTTATGGAAATCTCAGAGAGAGTATTTCAAATATGAGGAGGGCAGATATAATACTGATCACAAAATCTCCTGTTAATATAAATCCGATACAAAGAAGACTTATTGTGAAGGAGATAAACAAAGCTCCTTATCAAAACCTCTATTTTACATCAATAAAATATAATCCGCCGGTACCGCTTTTTGACAGAAAAGAATCATCAGGTCCAATTCCTGACCTCAAAAAGCTTAACGGAACAGGTGTCGTCCTCATCACAGGAATTGCAAATCCAATCCCCCTGAAGGAATATCTTCAGGAGACTGCCGGAGAGATAATACATCTTCGCTATCCCGATCACTATACATTCCGGGAAAAAGACCTGAATGCAGTTTATAATGCATTCGATCAGCTTAAAACAGCTTTGAAATTTGTCTTAACAACAGAAAAAGACTCTGTGAGGCTAAAGGAATTTACTAATATTGCTGACCCCATAAGGTCGGCATTTTATTACATCCCTGTCGGAATCTGTTTTTTGAATGACGACACTGCTGAATTTAATAAACTTATAATCGAATATGTTAGAAAAAATAAACGAAACAACAGAGTTTCTGAGATCTGAAGGGATCATTGATCCTGATGCAGGTATAATACTGGGCACCGGACTTGGCGGACTTACAGCAAGGATGAAAAACTGTATTGAGATTGATTACAGGAACATTCCCAACTTCCCGGTATCTACAGTTGAAGGGCATGATGGGAAACTTATTTATGGTGATTTCGGAGGAAGAAAGATAGTTGCAATGAAAGGCAGGTTTCACTATTATGAAGGTTATGGCCCGGAGCAGGTTTCATTCCCGGTGAGAATCCTGAAGTACCTCGGAATCAAATGCCTGTTTCTGTCGAATGCAGCTGGCGGTGTTAACCCGGAATTTCAGATAGGAGATATTATGGTAATAACCGACCATATTAACCTTCTTCCTAATCCGCTTCTAGGGCAGAACGATGACAGGATTGGCGTACGATTCCCCGATATGGGCGAGGCATACGACAAATACCTTATAAAGAAAGCCCTGATTATTGCAGGTGAAAATAAAATAAGGATACATAAAGGTGTATATCTGGCAACCAGCGGACCCACTTTTGAAACTCCTGCCGAATACAGATATTTCAGGATTATTGGTGCAGACGCAGTTGGCATGTCAACTACCCCTGAGGTAATTGTTGCCAGGCATATGAACCTTCCATGCTTTGCAGTAAGTGTAATTACCGATCTGGGAATTGAAGGGAAGATAGAATATGTTACCCACGAATCAGTCCAGATTGAGGCCGAAAAAACAGAATCACGCATGACAACCATTATGACAGAGATGATAAAATCACTATAAAATCTCTGCCAACTCACTAAATATCTTTACATTACCGTTGGCTAAAGCCAACGGCAATTGATTTAATACTACCTTAATACTGTACACACTTTTTTCCACCTTTCCGTTTTTCCCTTATCATCAAACAGATTGATAAGGATTATATAGATCCCTGAATTAACCGGAGAGCCGTCATCAGCCGTACCATCCCATAAAAATGTCGCTTCAGCTCCGGTAAGCATATTCGACGCAATCTTTTTTACAAAACCTCCTGCCTCATCAAACACCGATACAGACACTGCATTAGCATTTCCAGTTAGTGAAATGCTTATTGACAGAAAATCTTCATACCCGTCATTGTCAGGTGTAATCTTAGTTGATGAAAGGCTCATCTTATCTGTCTGACCTAATAGTTCAGCATATACAGAATTCGGACCACCCGGGGTACCCCATCCTGAAATTTCAGTTGCAGAATGCCAGCTGGCAGTCTCTCGCGACAAATTGCATTTTCCTGTTTTTTCAAGTGCTATCCCTTCAAAACCGGAGAGAAGGGGATTATGCATGTCTTCACTGTATGAAACTTTATCAATAACATCCAGCTCGCTGTTGAACAGTATAAGCAATCCCTCATTATCAGACATTGAAGGAAGAGATGATATTTCAAACAGACTTTCAGGAACAGAAGATGCATATCTGTCGATGATTTTCTGCCTGTCGGATGTTACGGCAAAATATGTTCCGGGCATGATGCATCTTTTCTCCTGCGAAACAGGGACCAGATCGGAGGTATCAGCCATTGCACCGTTTACTGAAACAAGATGAAGTCTTGAGGCATCAATAATCCTGTCTGAACAATTGTAAAATTCAATGTAATCAGGATCACCCGGAACAGGATTGAAAAGCAGCTCATTAAACAATATCTCACCTGCCGAAGGGGATTCTGCCAATCCAAATGCAAAAGACGATCTCTCCATTTTGTTTCCTGCAAAATCTGTAATATTATCCGGAAAATCAATTATATAACTGCTCCCGAAATTCAGTGGAGCTGACAGCTTTATTCTGAATTCACGGAATAAGAGATCAGCAGGATAAACATTTTCGATAACCGGACCTTCCTGAATAAAGCTTTTCCCGTTGCCGTAAAAATCAGAAACCGGTTCAGAGAATCTGCAGGTAATTATGGTACTTTCAGCAGGGAAAACATTCAGAATACCATTAAACAGCATATCTCTGTTTACACGCGAAACTGAGTTAACCATGCCTGGTGTTCCTCCTTTCCTCGAGACTGAAGCTGTCCAGTTTTCTTCGTAATGAAACGGATATGATGCGTCAATCATCTCAAGCGACCACCCTCCCTTCGATTTCAGATCATTGCCATACCAATTCGCTGAGTAATCAACACCATGAATCATAGAGGATGATGTATCACTCAGGCATAAAAGTTTTCCCCCATCAGTAAGTGCCGGGAATTGCTTCAACCCGATTGTCTGTCCAAACTCTCTGAATAACATAGTGTCCTGTAAGGAACTGATAATCTTAATCTCTGAAGGGCCTATATTTACAGGAGGAAAAATGATAATCTGATCTCCGGAAATAAGCTTCCAGTTTTCAAGATTATATGAGAATTCAGTCCTGTTTGTTATCTCAAGGTACTCCCTTCCCGGAAGTGAAACAGAGGGAAGGGGGTCGGCCATTATCTCAGAAATAATTATATCGCCTCTCTCTGCCCAAACCGGAGTAAAACTAATCATTGTATCCTGACTCACGTTCCCGTTCTCATCACATATATGCCTGATATTCAATTTATTCAATGTCTTGTTAATGAATTCATCAGCGAATTTCAATACAAATACCTGATCATTTTTATTTACAACGGAAAATGGCTTATTATCAACTGAATTAAGATAAAAGTTATCAATACTGCTGAACTGTTCACCAGGATATTCATTTAGTGTTATCTCAACCGATTGTTTTCCGGTGATCCTGTATTTTGTTACTGCAGGAGGAGTTGTATCTGCATAAAACGTACCTTCAATGCTTATATCATCAATCCACAGAAGACGGTCGCGGCTCGATGAGTACCTGTAGAATATCACAAACCATGTTGATTCAGATAATTCAGGTTCAATACCATAGCTGGTTGTGATTAAGTCTCCGTTATTCCGGTACAGAGAAAGAACCCATCTGCCATCAGGATATCTTTCCACCTCTATTCTGACTATGTTTGTTGTTCCAACGTCTGTCTGCCAGTTTACACCTGAATTGACAACAGGTGTCAGAAGGTTTCCTTTAACCTTCCATAGCCGGAGAGTATCATCATATCCGGTAAGATTAACGCCTACTGCGAATCCATTTGTATTACCATCAGCGGGTATTGAAGAAGGCCGGGCATCTGAGAACAGGAATACTGACCAGTTATTTGAAGAGGAAGGATCGTATCCATGTCGCAGCACAAATGACCAGGTTGTAACGCCTTCATCAGGATGAAGATTGGGAACAGGAATTCCAATAAGGTCTGTTCCGGCATCGGGGTTATCGTAAATATGGTGCAGGGAGTACTTTCCTGACAGGGCTCCTGCCGAGTCGGACGACCACCGATACGGGCTGCTCTGTTCCCAGTTTACCGGGAATCCCGATTCAAAGCCGTCAAAAACCTGTCCTGATGCCAGGTATGGCAACAACACAAACAACAAAATTACTTTTTTCATGCAGCGCGACGAATTGAAAAAAAAGCTAATTTTGACGCTCATAACAAGAGAGTAAAGTTAATAAATATTTCAATCATTTCAAACAAATTACCATCATGAAAACAGCTGTTGTGGGTGCCACCGGGATGGTCGGCCAGACAATGATCAAAGTACTCGAGGAGAGAAATTTCCCTGTAACACAACTTATTCCAGCCGCTTCGGAAATGTCGGTCGGTAAAGAGATCATGTTCAGGGGAAAGGCTGTAAAGGTAGTAAGCGTCAGGGAGGCAGTTGATGCAAAACCTGATTTTGCGATATTTTCTGCAGGTGCAACAATATCAAAGGAATGGGCTCCCGAATTTGCAAAGAACGGGACAGTTGTTATCGATAATTCGTCATTCTGGCGCATGTACAAAGAGGTTCCTCTGATAGTGCCGGAAATAAACAGTCATGTTATTAAAAAAGGTGACCGTATAATTGCCAATCCGAACTGTTCAACTATTCAGATGGTAATGGCTCTTGCTCCACTTCACAGGAAATACCGCATAAAAAGACTCGTTGTTGCTACATACCAGTCTGTTACCGGCACAGGAGTAAAAGCTGTGGCTCAGATGGAGAATGAAAGAGCCGGGAAAAAAGGAGATATGGTGTATGCTCATCCCATTGACAAGAACTGTTTCCCTCATGGCGGATCGTTTCAGCCTGACGGTTACACCAGCGAAGAGCAGAAACTGATTGATGAAACACGAAAAATACTGGAAGATCAGACCATTATGGTTACAGCAACTGTTGTAAGGATCCCGGTAGTAGGAGGACACTCTGAAGCCGTAAATATTGAATTTGAAAAAGAATTTGACATTGATGATGTGAAAAAGCTCATCAACGGGTTCCCCGGTGTAGTGGTTTACGACAACCCTTCCATGAATGAATACCCAATGCCCCTGATGGCACATAACAGGGATGAGGTTTTTGTGGGAAGGATAAGAAGAGACCTGTCGAAAGAGAAATGTCTTAATATCTGGATCGTTTCAGATAATATAAGAAAAGGCGCTGCTACAAATGCAGTTCAGATCGCGGAGTATATGGCAGCAAATAAGCTGTACTAGGAAAATTCAGTTTTTCTCTGGCATTTTGGGGCTGTTGAAAAAGTCTATTTCTACCCCCAAACCCCCCAAGGGGGGCTTTATAACTTCTTGGATTTCAATAAGTCCCCCCTGGGGGATTTAGGGGTGAATTGGAGAAGGTCGACTTTTTCAACACCCCCAAACTTTAATGACCAAACTGCATCTTAATCTTTAAATCCGTTTGCTTTTATTGACACTCCTTATAAAACCTTTTTCAGGCTCTTTAAGTTGACGGCTATAGGGGAGTGAGTTTATAATGTCTCGTAAAGCAATTCGTTATAAGGATATCTCCGGACGTGGATCTTCTTTACCTCTTCGTACAGCAGGGTACGTAGCTCTTCAACATTTTCCTTAGTCTTTGCCGATATGAATACACTTTTCTGATTCTCATTGTTGCCCATCCATGTCTTCTTAAGGTCCGGCAATGAATAGTTCTCCCTCATTACCGGGGTAAGGTCATATTCATCTTTGGCCATATATGTAAAGGCATCTGTTTTATTGAAAATTACTATCACTGGTTTACTGGCCGATCCAAGTTCCTTCAGAGTTTCATTCACTACATGAATCTGTTCTTCAAAGCTGGAATGTGAGATATCAACTATATGCAGCAGCAGATCTGATTCCCTCACTTCATCGAGAGTTGATTTGAATGATTCAACCAGGTCATGGGGCAGCTTTCTGATGAAACCTACTGTGTCTGAAAGCAGAAAAGGCAGATTCCCGATTACAACTTTGCGAACCGTGGTATCGAGTGTTGCAAAAAGCTTGTTTTCCGCAAAGACTTCCGACTTACTAAGCAGGTTCATTATTGTTGATTTGCCCACATTGGTATAACCCACTAATGCAACCCTTACAAGCTTGCCCCGCCTTTTACGCTGTGTTGCCATCTGGGTATCAATCTTTTTGAGCTGTGTCTTAAGCAAGGCTATCCTGTCCCTGATAATCCTCCTGTCAGTCTCAATTTCTGTCTCTCCGGGGCCCCTTAGTCCTATTCCTCCGCGTTGCCGTTCGAGGTGAGTCCATAAACCTGTAAGACGGGGAAGAAGATACTGATACTGGGCCAGCTCCACCTGTGTTCTGGCATGTGAAGTGCGTGCCCGCTGGGCAAAGATATCAAGTATAAGGTTTGTACGGTCAAGGATTCGGCATCCCAGTTCCTTTTCAATATTTCTCAGCTGGCTCGGAGAGAGCTCATCATCAAATATGGCTAAATCAACATTATTATCCTTAACGAACAGAGCAATCTCTTCAATTTTACCTGATCCGACAAATGTTCTGGGATTAGGAGTATCCAGTTTCTGGGTAAACCTTTTAAGCGGCCCGGCACCAGCTGTTTCAGTCAGAAAAGCAAGCTCATCCAGAAAATCATCAACCTCTCGTTCGTCCTGACCAGGATATATTATTCCAACAAGTACTGCTTTTTCGAGTGGTTTTATTGTCTCTATCATCAACCTGCCGTCTTTCTGTCGCCTTTCGCCCTGCGCCCTGCGCCCTGTGCCCTGTGCCCTGTGCCTAATTTATATACCTCCTGTTACTCTGTATTGCTCCTCTTATCGCCAATTTCAGATTCTCCGAACACATCATAACCATATCAAGGTCGCCCGGGAAGGGAACTTGCAGTTTTTTAGTTCTTTCCAACAGTTCAGGTGTAAGAGCCTGAATATCGCCCAGGGCCCTTGCTGACACATTTTCAAAGGTTGAGCGGGCTCCTATCGGGTCCTTCTTGAGCAATTTATTTGGGTTAACCTGTATCACCTCCACATCTCCGTCTATCCTGCATGCCTTTGACTGATAAGTTTCCACAAGTGCACATTGGAGGGTCTTATATCTTTTTGTCTTGATGTCATTGCCAAGCGAATCTCTCATTACATTACCTTTCTTATCAAGTACATAATCAAAGCCATCTTCTACGTTTTTCTTTACAACCGAATCTTTCTGCATCGTCTGATCGGGAGATACTCCCACATTCTTCACATTCACATTTATAAAATAATCATATTCGGTATTGTTATTGAGATTCTGGGTATGATATTCAACCCATTCTGAGTTGAGAGCCGGGAGGTCAAGAGCCAGCAGGTCCTGTTCAAACTCAGGGGGGAATTTAATTATCGACGTGTTCTGAACAGATACAAATACCCTGCTCATTCCCATATATTTTGACTCCTGAATTTTATTATCGATTCCAGGGTAATCACCCATATACTGTTTTGCCCTTATGAATTCCATGTATGCCTGACGGTAATTATCTTTGATTTTTCCATCCATAAGCTGGTTCCCGTGAGCAAAATAGAAATCGGCGGCTTTACGTTTTGCTTCAACCATTTCGGCTATGTAATCCACATAAGGAAAATCTACAGGAGTTCCGTTAAGATTAAGCGGGGTAACAGTTCTGACAAGTGTCTGCCTGGAGCTGAGTGACTGATATATCTGGTATATCTCATCCCAGCTGTTGGCACGTCCTTCCATCTTAAGATAGCGGATCCTTTCATTGTCAAGTTCATTGGCAACTCTATATGATTCGGAAAGTATCTGAATCTGCTTCTCATCATTACGGTCTCTTCTCAATTCCTTTACAGCCTTGTCAATTGCGGCATCGTAGTTGCCTCTGGTAAGCTGTTTTTTTGATGAACCGCATCCTGATAACAGAATTGTCAGAATGATTATAATCGGGATTATCCTTTTCATAATTTCATTGTATAAAATGTTATAAAAATATCAAAACAAAGAATCAGAAGTTAAATAGTGTCAGACAATATATGTTAAGTTGTTCAAAAAACAAAATTAAGCCACATGGAATATCTTACCCGTACCGGCTGACCTCTCTGAAGTCCCGGACTCCATCTGGGAGATGCCTGTATGGCTTTCACAGCTTCATTATCAATTAAAGGAGCCACCCCCTTAACCACTGTTACATTACTTACCGAACCGTCAGGTTCAATAATGAATGTCATGTATACTTTACCCTGCAACCCTGCTTCAATAGCAGCCTGGGGATAGTTTGTCCTTTTCTGCACCCATTCTCTGAATTTATTTATATCTCCACCCCTGAATGAAGGCATCACCTCAACAAGGAAAAAGGGCTCATCCGATTCGATACCATCCTGACCTGATATTGCTTCCTCATCCGATCCGAAACCTATTGCATCTGTCTCTTCTCTTGTTGTCTGAGCCATCAGATCATCTGTGGTAGCTGTTTTTACATCTGATGGCATAATTGTATCAACCACAACCGGTGGTACATATTTAACTACTTCCTGTACACGTTCAGAACCAGGCGGAGGCGGAGCAGGCGGTACAATAACCCTTTCAGAGGGTGGTTCCAGACTTTCCATCCGGACAGGAATATATGTAAGGTTCCCGGAAACAACATGGTCTGTCCTGCCGGCAAAAGCAAAAGGCAAAATCACTATCATGGCTGCCAGGGCAGTTGCCATGATAATACCTGCGCTTACAACCCGGTTATATTTCTTCCGAAGCTGATATGCACCATATTCCCTGTTCCTGTTTTCAAAGATCAGGTCATCAAGATCAAATATGTTTCTTATATTATCAAACACTATTCAGCCGGGTTATTTGGATCAACAGTTTCATTATCCGCTTTTCAAAAAGTACGCCAAAATTACAAAATAGTGGCATTCCGCCAAAACTCAGTTACCTCATGTTTTATTATTATCATATTTTCACCACATTTGTTCAGGGCAAACAATTAAAAATAACCATGTCTTCATAGCGCTGTTATATGGGTAATCAGAGAATGCTGATCAGGACGCTGGGTCTCGGCTACGTCATAATTGTTGTGATTGCAAACATCTTAGGTTCAGGAGTATATAAGAAAATTGCCCCTATGGCTGCCGAACTCAATTCTTCAGTATGGATACTTCTGGCCTGGACAGCAGCCGGCATAATTACTCTCTTCGGGGCCCTGGGCAATGCAGAGATTGCAGGGATGCTGGCAGATACCGGGGGCGAATATGTTTACATAAAAAGAATATATAACCGTTTCTTCGCTTTTATATACGGATGGTCACTCTTTACGGCAATTCAGAGTGCCGCTATTGCTTCAGTGGCTTATGTCTTCGCCCATTCTCTTAACAGCATAATTCCTTTGCCTGAAATTCTTCCCTCGCTGCATGATTTTTCAGTTGGCGGAGTATTCTTTCCATTCCATGAATTCAGGATCAAGCTGACAGCCATCCTGCTAATACTGATACTGACATACCTGAACATTTCAGGACTGAAAATCGGAGCGGGGATCAGCAGGACTATACTATTGATTGTGTTCGCCGGACTACTTACGATAGTATTTGCCGGATTGAGTAACCTCACCGGCAGATCGTCAAATTTCATGAGTGCTTCTGAACTGCCGGGAGCTACAGTTACACTGTCTTCCTTTTACACCGCAATGCTTGCAGCTTTCTGGGCCTACCAGGGATGGGTTTCTGTAGGTTTCATTGGCGGAGAGGTAAGGAACCCTACGGCAAACATCCCGAAAGGTATAGTTGCAGGTGTATTTATTGTGATAGCCATTTATATCGTGGTGAACTTTACCTATCTGACACTTCTCTCAATTCCGCAGCTTGTTCAGATTAATGAATCAGGATATCAGATTGCTGCCGTAGAGGCAGTCAGAAGTTTCTGGGGAACCGGAGGCGCCATGTTCATTTCACTGCTGATACTTATTACCACCCTGAGCTGCACTAATGCTTCGATTCTCACCGGTGCCAGACCCTATTATGCAATGGCACACGACAGGCATTTCTTCCCGGCCCTGAAGAAGATCAATAAAAATAATGTTCCGGGGGCCTCCCTTTTATGGCAGGGTATATGGTCATCTGTTCTGATTCTTTCAGGCAATTTCGATCAGCTGACAGACATGCTTATTTTTACGGTCTTTATATTTTACGGGGCCACATCGCTGGGAGTATTCATCCTCAGGCGGAAGATGCCTGATGTTCACC